>Ga0256405_10000098_pt1 | contig 268571 bp, 208 predicted proteins | sample RumenRJG_02DNA_FD_189096 | JGI IMG/M metagenome (GOLD analysis project Ga0256405, IMG submission 189096) | Bovine rumen microbial communities from Lethbridge, Alberta, Canada - RJG_02 | ecosystem: Host-associated > Mammals > Digestive system > Stomach > Rumen | place: Canada: Alberta...
TATCCGGTACTACAACAACGAACGTATCAAACTAAAATTGAAAATGAGCCCGGTACAATACCGAACTCACTTTCAAAATCAAGTCAAATAGATTTAATAATCCGTCCAACTTTTTGGGGTCACCTCAAAACCTCAACGTCTTTTTTTCTTATAGTATACGCCCAAGGCGCATACTCTTACGAGAAGAAGATACCTCCGTTGATGTCGATATTCGTTCCGGTGATATAATCGGAATCATCGCAAGCGAGGAAGCAAACCAAATCAGCCACATCTGCGGCATCTCCTTCACGACGGAGCGGATAGATACCTTTCATACGCTCGCGGTTCTCCGGCGTATTGAAACGATCGTGGAACGAGGTGGCAATCGTACCCGGAGCCACAGCATTCACGCGGATTCCGTCAGGACCCAATTCTTTTGCCATCGCACGGGTGAAGACAGCCACAGCTCCCTTCGCCGTTGCGTACATCGATGCACCCGGACCACCGCCGTCTTTAGCTGCCAATGAGGAGAAGTTAACGATCGCACCGCCGCGAGGCATGCACGGTACTACTTCACGTGTACAGAGCCAGCAACTCTTCATGTTCACATCCATCAGGAAGTTATACCAAGCTTCATCCTGCTCCGTAATTTTCTTACGGCCAACGATACCACCCACTACATTGATGAGCACGTGGATATCTTTGCCATATGCCTTTTGAGCCTCAGCAACGATGCGTTTCACATCGGCCTCTTTGGTCATATCGCCTTGCACGATAATGCTCTCTGCTCCCATCTCGGCAATCATACCTTGGGTTACTTTCGCATCCTCTTCATTGTCGAAATAGTTAACTACCACTTTAGCTCCTTCCGAAGCCAGTTTCAGAGACACGGCACGTCCGATGTCTCGTGCACCACCGGTAACGATGGCTACTTTGCCTTCCAGTTTTTTCATAATTGTATAAGTTTTGATAAATTAATTGTTGTCATGTGATATATTTTTTCCAAAGATGAATACGCAGCATACGCTCACGGGCACCAAAGCTGCTCCCATAATAAAGAACGGCGTCCAGTTGTCTCCTGCCGTCAGCATCGGGATAAAACAGATAGAAAGAATCGTTCCCAAGGTAGCCGCAGCACCGCCTAATCCGGCCAAAGAACCAACGCTCTTACCCGTGTACATATCGCTCGCCAGCGTCTGGATATTATTCATCGTGAATTGGAATCCGAAGAGAATAATCGCCATGCATACCACCGCTACCAGCGGGTCATGCACAAAGGCCACGTATATCAATGCCGGCAACGTGATCAACGCACCTACAATAATCGATAGTTTACGCGAGAAATTGACGGACTTGCCTGCACTCACCAAACGGCTGGACATCCAACCGCCCGCAATAGAACCCAAAGCCGCCCCTACATACGGAATCCACATGTGGGCCGCCAAGGCTTTTAGATCCATATTGTATTTCTGTCCCAGATAAATAGGCAGCCAGGTCACGAACATCCACCATACCGGATCCAGGAAGAAACGGGACAGGATGACCGCATAACTCTTGCGGCGCGAGAGGAGTTGACCCCAACTCAAGCCCTTGTCATTCGTCACTTTACACTCCGGTTGACCGGTCAGGATATACTCCTTCTCTTCGTCCGTTATATACGGATGATCTTTCGGACCGGTTTTGCGTAACCACAACCACGGGATCACCCACAGCGGAGCAAGGATACCGATACTGATGAACGTGATTTTCCATCCGAATGCGGCGCATATCAATGCAATCAGTATCGGAGCGAGGATTGCACCGATCGAGGCACCGGCATTGAAGAGTCCTTGCGCCATAGCGCGCTCTTTCTGAGGGAACCACTCGGCATTGCTCTTGACCGTTCCGGGCCACGGACCGGCTACTCCCAAACCCAAACCGGCACGGAAAGCGCAGATTGATTTCACACCCGTTGCCAGAGACATCAGCATATCGCTGATACCCCAGATTAGGGCAGAGAACGTGAAACCGCGACGCGTTCCGATCTTGTCGTACAACTTACCGGAGAGCATCTGCGAAATACCGTAGGCTACCATGAAGAACATGTTGATATATGCAAACAGTTCCTTACTGCGGCTGTTAAACTCCGCATCGGTCAGCCCCTCGCGGTCTATCAAGCCCAAGTCCTCCACAATATGCGCCCACATGATACCGAGCGTATTGCGGTCGAGGTAGTTGATAATGGTGACTAACACGATCAGTGCTAAAATCCACCAACGTAAACCTTTGATTTTCATAGCGATTGAGAGCCGTTATTAGGACAGAAAATCAGCACGCATCGGAGAGAACGTATCGATCAGTATACCTGCCTCCAGACATACACATCCATGCAGTTCGTCCGGCGCGATATAGTAGGCGTCGCCAGCTTGGAGGATCTTCTTTTCCTCACCGATCTGCAACTCAAACTTACCGCTGGCAACATACGTGGCTTGCGAATGATAATGCTCATGAGGCGCACCGATAGCACCCTTCTCAAAGCATACCTTCACCAACATCAACTGACCGTCATAAGCCATAACCTGACGGCGAATACCGGGAGCGGGATTCTCCCATTTCACGTCTTTCTCATAGACGAAACTTGCACTACGCGTTTTCATTGTTGTGTATATTGAATAGTTTGTATTAACGGTTGTTCATGCCCGCGCAGACGTATCTCCACGGTCGTATAATCGTCCGTATCCTCCACTACACGGATATGCTCCGTCTGCGGCAGATAGCCTTTGGTCAACTCCAGATTCGGATCAAACAGTCCGTGCGGCTCGATCGTGGAAGCAAAGATATGATTGTTCCTACCCTCCTGACGGAAGATAACCGCCGGTTCGCTACGTAAGTTGTTATCCGGATCATTCGCTCCCGAGCGTACCAGATAGGCCGTTGCTTTGGCGGCACAGTCCAAAGTGGTAGTGACGGAATAGAATCGCTCGTCTTGCAGGATGGTAAACCACGCATTATCCGACTCAATAGGGGTCTCGCATTCTTTCCATAGATGTTCATATCCGTAACCGCCTGGCATCGCTGATAGATGGTCACCCTGTTTACGAGCCGGGAAAGAACTGTTGATCAGATGACCCGCATAATGGAAAGGCAGGTCATACACATGCTTGTCCGGAGCACACAGACGCACAATATCGATCACAAACGGATACTCCGTACCTGCCACTTCGGGTTGAAGCACCGCTATCGCGCGCTGCATACGCACACGCTCCTTTTTATATGCCGCCGTATCCAAGGCTGCCACGATGGATATACGATCGGTAATCTCTGCACGGGTGATGACGGACGAATACTGCATAGAGGTCGTATAATCGGCATGGAAATGGGATATACCATCCACTACCGGCGCATTGTGCGCTACGGTCTGCTGCGCGTAAGTATCGTTCTCATGGGTGTACCGCCCACCGCTCTTGGATTCGATATTGAGGAAACGTGCTGCACCGTAATCGGTCAGTATCTCGTTCCCGTTATCATAGAGCGCCAGCGTCAGTTTGTCATAATGTCCGTGCGAGAGGCCATGCGAAGTAGCCTTGAAGGTCAGCATAAAACCATCCCGTTGTTCACTGCCGCGGATGATAGCCAACCCGCCTTTCGAACCGTCCGCACCATCCCGGTATAACATCGACGTATACCGGAAAGGCTGCGCCTTACCGTCCGCTATCGCTTGCGCAGTTACACGCCCGGCTTCCGAAAGTACAAACGCCCCCTGCTCTGCCGCGATGGAGAGCAATTGCGGGTCACGCGATGCCCAATAGGCAATATCCACGGCCGCTACAATCTCTTGCGTGCTATAGGTTTTCTTCAGTGCATCATTCGCACGGATGATCACTCCGTCATACGCTTGTTGCAACAAAGCATTGACCGCTTTGAACAAGATACCGTCACGGCGCTCGAAAATATGCAGATCCGGCTCGTTTTTCTCTATCACCTGCGCAAAAAGCATGAACGGCCATATCGCATAACGCAGGTAATAAGCACCTTCCGTGAAATATCCGTCCGGAGAAAAGAGCTGTTCCATCTGGAGCAGGAATCCCGCTTTACCGTCCTTGTCGGAACCGTACAAGGCCTTATCCACCCATTCGCGGTTGCCGGTGGCATATCCCGTCATTCCGACCGCTGCGCAAGCCCATGTAGCATGGTTATGCATACGGTTGAAGGTCCCGTAATTAGCTTCCGTACCCCGCTCAATAAACGCACATACCGGAAAGAGCAGATTATTCTCGATACTGTCCCGATCCGCCGGGGAAAGATAATCATAGATATACGCATATGCCTGGGCCGTATGCACCAACCATACAGATTCGTTGAGTGTCTGCCAGAAGAGGCGACCCGGAACCGGAGAGCCCTTGTACGGATGTTCCCCAAGCGTGGGATACAAGGCTGCATACTGCAGCATCATCTCTTTCACAAACGCCGCGTACTTCTCATCCTTGGTATCGTTCCATAAAAAGCCCGCGTAGTACATCGCATAGTAGTTGTTCTTATGCTGTTCGTGTGTATAACCGCCTGCTGCATCTTTTGGAACAGGGACATCAATAGGCTGCTCGACAGCAGCATCCGCTATACGCTTCGCATATGCATAAGAGGCATCAAAACCTGTACGGTGACATGCTGTAAGGACGCATACAGCAGCAATAGAAAGTATGATTATAAACTGTTTCATGGCGCAGCAAATTGGTTAACCAATTCCAAATCCGCTGCAAAATTACTACATTTTTTTGATATATGCAAGAGATCGTGTGATTTTTTGAAAAAAAAGGCGACCCGCAGGTCGCCCCTTCTCTAATCGCTAATCGTTAATCGCTAATCGATTAACTACGCGGATGCTCGGCGTCATACGCCTGCCCACATACCTTCCAGAGGTAGGCGTTGAAGGTTTTCTTACCTCCTGCCGTGTTCTTCTGGGCCTCGAAGGCTGCCTGGTCGGCACCGATCGTGGTGAGGTTAATCGCGCGATCTGCGACGGCTGCTTTCACCGTTGCGAAGCGGGTACGTGCCGCGATCTCCTTGGTGGACAAAGCAGTCGCACGAACGGTTTTCTTACGCAGGTAAATGCGGTTGCAATCCGAACTCTCGGTCGGTGCTACGCGGTGGGTACCGAGGAGCATTTTGGAACAGCTGTGTTGGCCGTTCTTACCGGGTTTACTTAATGCGCCGGATACAGAGTCGATACCGGCACTCCATTCTACTTTTGCCATAAATTTTCAATAGTTAAAGGGTTAATACATTAGGTTTTTCTTCGCATCGTACGACTCCGTGGTCTTCGTCTGAATCATGACGCTTGTGTCGCCGCGTTGATAGTACTCCGACCGGTTGGTCACCGTACGTACCACGTTGCAACTCGTCAGACCGAACGCCGTCCCCAGTGCCGTCAAGGCTGCGATCAGCACGGAGATGATGATCTTGATAATCTGCTGCTTGCTCATAGCGCTTAATCGAAACTTGGTTTGACATATTTCTGCGCCACCGTGTAGGCAAACAGACTGGTGTACTTGCTCTGCGCTTTGAAAGCCGCTTCCAGCGTTGCGCGCTCCGACGGATCCGCGAGAGCCGTTTTGGCTGCCTGCGCCGCGGTCTTGAGGGCGTTCTGGCACGTGACGTTCTTAGTGCCTTTCGACTTGCTGGGGTTGAGCAGATCGACACCTAACTGCTCTTTGCCGCATTGGCAACGCTTGAAATACAGCGTCTCGGAGCGGTTGAACTTGCCCATCACGCGGGCAAACATACCATGTAATGTGATTTTTGCCATCTTGTTAAGGTTTTAGTTTAATGGTTTGAGGTTTGTGATTTAAGCCGGCTGCCTTTCGGTTTATCCCTTTATGACCCGTCGAGACTGAGGATAGGCGATAGACGCCCCGATGAGTCATTATCCTATCTAACCGAAAGACGATGCAAAAGTACTGCTTTTCTCTGACTTGTGCAAACTTTTGCTTCTAAGTCATTCAAAAAACTTAACCGGTTTAGAACCGGAGCAGGTTATTCCATACGGAGCAGGTCGTATCCTACGTAATCGGAAAAGGATTTGGCGTCGTCTATAGACAGCCATCCTTTGGCGCCGGTGTACCAGGATTTATGCGCATACTCGCGCCATGCGCCGAGCAGTTCACCGAACGCATAATCCGGATCGTCGTAATGCTCGATCGCCTGCAGGCGGTCACGCAGGGTCGTCAATTCAATCTTGTTGCTCTGTTTCATGGTCTAAAAACTCTATTTCTAACTGTCCTTTCATCGTACGGGCGACAAACTCCCGGTGGCGTTCCTTGCCGAACACGATACCGAAGGCTACGCGGTTGGCACTTTCGGCAGGTGTCGCCTGATGAGCAGAGCGATCCGGACGAGCCTGCACGATATGCATGATCTCACCGCCGCGCCCGGGATAACGGCGGATATAAAACGGATCGGTACCTATCAGGATTCCCCGGACGGAGTCAATACCCGGATCAAAAAATACTTTTCCCATGTGGTGATTGGGTTTTGGTGGTTTGGTTCCCGGGACATGGTCCCGTGATGGTCATGTGCTCGGTACGTGCTTGGTTCGAGCCACTAAGGACGCAACCATCACGGGACCATGTCCCGGGAACGACTTAACCGCGACGGGGGAACGTCCCTTTCGGATAGGTCGTCCGTTTGTAAATTGTGCCGCGTTTGGTGGCGACGATCGTTTCTACGCGTCCGTCCGGCAGACGCTTGCGGCTGATGGTTCCCGAAATGGAATCAAACAGCGGATTGAGTTTGAAATGCAAAGCCATAATGATTTTAGTTGATTTGTTTTACATAGATTACTTTGTCCCCTGTCGGGTTAGCCATCTGCCACCCGTCGCGGGGTTCGGTCGTGTGATAACGGGCATAATACGCCGCATAGGAGAGGGTCTGCGAACGAAGCGCCTGTACATTCTCTAGAAAAGCACGCAAGGGGTCATAATGCACAAACTTGTGCTGTTCCAACTTCTTGCGAATGGTTTCATAGAGCAGATCCCGCAACTCAGGTGAATAGCTCTCCCATAACTGCATACACTCGGCTTCCCGCTTGTTACTGGAGCCGTGTTGGCGGAGTAGAGTCCATAGTTCATCAAATTGATGCATAAATAAAATTTTTAAAAATATACAGGTGTTACAAAAGGTGTTACGTACGTACTTTATGTACCACCTTTCTTTCTAATTTTCTTTGCATACTTTCTTTTATCGCTTTCTTTCGAAAACCGGTGCAAAGGTACGGGTTTTTGCTGAGATGAGTGACGCATAAATATGCGCCGGTGATTTACTCCAAGAGATGATAGGCTCTCCAGATCGTTTTTTTGCTGGTGTTGAAATGAAGAGCGACTTGGAACTGCGAGAGTTCGGGATGGTTGATGTGAAATTCACAAATTTCCATCCAGAAGGTTAAATACAAGGGTAATCCCAATTGAAGGAGGATGCTCAGTTCTCCACTTTCTTTTTTAGCGAGCAAATACTGATATTTTGTCATAAGTACACCGAAAGGCGGGAATACTCCATGGCAACGTGCCACGGAGTGTGCCTCCGGCATACTTACGAAAAAAAGCCCGCACGTAGATTATACGCACGGGAAGATTTTTACCAATTGAACACTATTGCAAAATTACTACATTTTTTTGAACTACGCAAATATTTGTTACAAATTTTGTGCTAATTTGCACTAAATTTTGAATAATTTGCTTATTTATTACAAGTTTTATACTAATCTGAACGTTCAACTGATTATCGGCGTATTTCTTAAGATATTTTCCGAAATCTACTCGAAATTACATACATTTCGGAAAGTATCAATACAAAATTACATTATTTCTTCCGAAATCTCACTTTTTTCTTGCACATTTCGGAAATTATTCGTATCTTTGCAGCGATTTTTAACTAAAACCACTCCAATTATGTTAATCGGACGAGAAAAACAGCAGCAGGCATTGCTGGAATTGTTAGAGAGCGATGAGTCACAATTTTGCGCTATCTACGGTAGACGCCGCGTAGGAAAGACGTATTTGGTAAAGCAGACTTTCGGTGGAAAGTTTGCGTTCGTGCACACAGGATTGGCCAAGGCGACTAAGGCAGAACAGCTTTGGGAGTTCCGTGAGTCGCTACGCAGTGCAGGTGTGAAGAAATGCAAGTTACCAAAGACCTGGTTTGAAGCCTTCCATATGTTGCAAGACTATCTAACTTCGTTGCCGGAAGGAAAGAAGATTGTGTTTATTGACGAATTGCCGTGGTTAGATACACCGAAAAGCCGTTTCTTGACTGCCTTCGAGCATTTCTGGAACGGTTGGGCCAACCTGCGCGATGACATTGTGTTGATTGTATGCGGTAGCGCCACTTCATGGATCATCGGCAATATCGTTCATAACAAAGGTGGTTTGCATAATCGCTTGACGCGTCAAATTCATCTGCGGCCGTTTAACTTGAAAGAATGTGAATTGTATGCTCAGAAACGGTCGTTAGAGATGATGCATCGCGATATATTGGAGACGTATATGGTATTAGGCGGTGTGCCGTATTATTGGAGTTTGCTGCGACCGGAGTGGTCGTGGGCACAGAACATCGACAATCTGTTCTTTGACGATACGGCCGAGTTACGTGATGAGTTCAAAGCGTTATACGCTTCGCTATTCCGTGCACCGCAACCGTATATTGAGATTATCACGGCATTAGGCACGAAGAAAGTGGGCATGACATTTGACGAACTGGATAAAGCATTGACAATCAACTTGGGTGGTAAGTTGGCAGAGAAGTTGGAAGAGTTGGAGCAATGTAGCTTTATTCGTTCTTATACAGCCTTGGGCAAAGTAAAAAAGGATACCCGTTATCAGTTGATTGATAATTTTACTTTGTTCCATTTTAAGTTCATCGCAGAAGCCAACAAAGGAAGCCGCACGCGTTGGACTACTATGATCGGGACACCAGAATATCGCGCATGGAGCGGCTTAGCCTTCGAGCGCGTTTGCTTGCTTCATGAGGATCAAATACTGAAAGCATTGGGTATATCCGGTATGGAGTGCGGAATCTACTCATGGACGTATCGTCCGCAGAATGACAAAGAGAAAGGGGCACAGATTGACATGCTCATTGATCGGAGCGATAATGTGATCAACTTGTGCGAGATGAAATTTTATAGCGACCCGTACGCGATGACGAAAGCAGACGATGAGGACGTGCGATATAAGAAAACAATATTTCAGAATGTTACCCAAACACGCAAAGCGGTTCGTATCGTGATGGTCACTTCATACGGTTTGTTTCGCAATGCATATGCCAAAGGCATACCGAACCAATTGACGATGGACGACCTTTTCCACGAATAAGCAAATGCCGACCAATTGAAGGTCGGCATTTGTGTGAATAGGATGCTCAGTTCTCCGCTTTCTTTTTTAGCGAGCAGATAGGTATATTTATTCACGTAATCATGCCGGAACGAATTTGATCGTCCGGCATAATTACGAAAAAAAGCGACCCGCTTCAAAAAGCGGATCGCCTTTCGACAATGGTATGGGAATTTACGAAAGTAACCATTCCCAACAAGGGATGACTTCTATCTTGCCATGCACATCGGTGATGGTGTCCTTGGTGTCGTAGGTAATAATAGTTCGCCGTTTGCACGGAAGAGCGTTAACAATCTTGTTCAAGGCGGTCACTTCACGTTGTTGAGTCGATTCTTCGGAGAGGTTAAACGCTACTTGTATTGCCCATTCTTCTTCCGGCACATAGAAATCCACTTCCTCTCCGGCATTGTAGAAATAGACGGTGTCATTCTCCGGATCATGACCATATCGACGGAAAAGTTCCAAAGCGACCATGTTCTCTAGAAGCGAAGACTCACCATCGAGCAAGAAGAGGTTCAAGAATCCGTTATCAATAAAATAGTACTTGCAGATACTCTCTTTCTCGGATAGCGCGCCGGTGATGTTTCGTAGGCGCAGCAGGAACCATGCGTCCTCGGTATGAGTGATATAACTCTGCACAGTCGGCACAGAGATCTTGCCATTAATGGTAGAGAGGATATTGCTCATGCGGTTGTAAGAGACAGGTTGTTTCACCGACTCTGCCATCTTCTTGATCAGTAAACGCAAAGCGGCTACATTACTTATCTTGTTACGCGATACGATGTCGTTCAGATAGATTTTCTGATAGGTGCTGCTGAGGTAATCGCGTTTGATCTTCATTCCCACCGATTCCGGCATTCCTCCCCAGAAGAAATACTCCCTATAGTGATGAAAGAATAACGCCCTGCCGGAAGTAGTCAGCAGTGCCTTCTCCTCGTACGGCACCTGCATCGCGTTCAAATACTCCTTGAAACTATACGGATAGATGTCCTTGGGGATAAATCGTCCGCCGAGGGTAGTCAGCACTTCTTTGCTCAACATCTTAGCGTTACTGCCGGTCAGACAGATATGCGCTTTGCTATCCGCCATACGACGTGCGAACTTCTCCCATCCGATGATATTTTGCATTTCGTCGAGAAAGATATGCGGCTCACGTCCATAAATTTCTTGATGGCACTCCAACAAGAGGTTGAAATCCGCTGAGGTGAAGTTATCGATGCGCTCGTCCTCGAAATTGAGATAGAGAATATCCGCCATAGTGTAGCCGTTTTGAAGCAATTGCCTAATGATGGCATACATCATATACGATTTGCCGGCACGCCGCACACCGGTGAACACGTAGTTTATTGATTCATCCAACGCATACGCACGAGGTAACACATCGATTTTCTCTACCAATTGTGCATTGTCTAAAAGGATCTGTTTGAGTAGTTGCTTATCCATATTATTAAATCACATTTTATATATTATTGCGATTTTATTAAGTGGCATTTTATAAAATCCGCTGCAAAGTTAGTAAAAATAATTGATATACGCAAATATTTTACCACCTTTTTTCAATGTGGTACGAATTTTTGATGTTTTTTGGTACGAACTTTTGAGGCTTTTGAGTACGAAGATTTGAGATGTATTCCAAACATATATTTTTGTGTGAATGTGTGAAAGTGCGGAAGAGAAATAGAAATAGAAAAGAAACGGCTCACGCTGAACGTGAACCGCCTCTTGGCTGATTTCTGACAGCTGAATGCTGACAGCTTATGATTTACCACTGCTGGTCGGTGTCGCCGCCGGTGATGGGCATCTGGTCGCCTGCGGGAGCCGAGCTGGCTGCCTGCATAAGCGTCATCGATGCGAACTGTGCTACTTGCACTTCGGGTTGATTATAATGCTTTTTCTTAGCCACGAGGGCACGATTAACTTCGTTTTTCATAAAATCTCAAATTTTAAATCTTAAATTTTAAATCTTAAATGTCAAATTTATTTGACAACCTGTCCTTGTGCGTTGTATTTTGCACCGTTCTTGATGATGTAGAGCACGCCGTTCTCGATGACCTTTGTACTTTGTACATTACCTTGTACATTCTCTACGCCGGTAGCCTGATCGAAAACGAAGCGCAGGCGTTGCGGAGCTTGGTTGCCCGAGTTCGGAGCATAGATGATATATGCTTTGTGCGGGTTGAGGTTAGCGCCGTTGTAGTGATAGAATCCTACCAAGTCATTCTTGCAGCTGAGTACGTAGCAGTTAGCCGGAGTAGCGATAGATACGTCGGAACCTTCCAGACGGTTGCCTTCTACGCTGACAGCATCGGCATCGCTCGGGGCAAGGGTGAAGCCGTTAACTCTCGATTTGAGGATTACACCTGCTCCAGCCGGAATGGTTTGACCTGCCTCTGCGACCTTCTGCAACTGCATTGCGTCACCGCTGACGGTCGTCACGATATATGCCTCTACGTTCTCCGGCAACTCATACTTAACCGAACTATCGAAGAACGTGCTGTAATAAAACGTCGGGTTCTCCGGATCTACGTTCGGGGTGATGTCCACATCCTCTGCCGGTTGCGGTTGCGGAGCAACTGCTGCGAACTCAGCCATGAAAGCTACTTCCACGTTCATGTCGAAGGTCAGCGGGTTTTCATCTTTGTGGAGATCAACGAATTCACATTCGTTAAAGTCACAAATAGAACTACTTGCTTTCCATCCGATGAACTCATAGCCCTCGTTCGGTGTAGCAATGAGTGTTACCGCAGCGCCCTCCGGAACGTCGTATGTGCCGTCACCGTTATCAACGATTCCGCTGCCGAGCAGGTTAGTAACGGTTACCGATCCCATCAATGCATCGTTCACATGGAGTTGCAGGGTGTTGGCAACTGCCAGTTGCGGTTCGGCACCGATAAGGCGTAACTCGCAAAGCTGCATTACATTAGCACCCTGATTTGCAAACACTTCAAAGCGGAAGTATTGGTACGTACCCGATTGATCCACAAAGAACTTGTAGTCTTTGAAACTTTTATTTTTCATAGTGACATCATTGGTCACAGTAGCGATCGTGGTCCATGCGTCATCGGCATTGAGTTTGGCTTTGAGGACCCAGTTTTTCGGGTTGCGTCCGTGCTCATTGCCGGTGTCATTACCGGTAGTCAGAATGTAACCGGTCGGATTAAGGGCTTCACTTGCCTCGAAATCTATCCACCAGCAAGCATCACCGGTCTCGCCCATCGGAACGCTCTTATAACTATTGTCGGCACACCATTTTGTCCAATCCGAGCTAATAAACTTGTTATCTACCAGATTGGCATGACCTTCATTGTTAAATCCGCCCGAACCTGCCGTTGCCGTGAAGCCTGCGAAAATGTCTCCTTCCGGAACCGGCTTTTCAGCAATCGTAGCCTCGATGGTTACATTAGCTGCCGGCATCGTGAAGCTATATGCACCTGTCCCGGGATCGAGCGTTGATGGGGCTTCTTCCGTCGTATTGTACTTAGCCGAGAACGCCGTGATCTCGTATTCATCATCCGGAGTGACGGTAATGGTTGCGCCTTCTACAGCAGAAGTTTTACTCAGCGTTACTTTATTGGCATTGGCTGTGCCTGCTTCCAGCGCTACGGTGTAAGTCGGATCGGGCTCTTCACTGTCACCCTCAAAGTAGAACTCGATTCTTTTCACGTTTTCACCATGGAAATGAGATTCGTCTTTCACCAGGTCAACCGTCGAGGCATTGCCCGTCCACGTAACGGTAAAGGTAACGGATTCCGCCCCATAATTCCAATTAAATAACCATCCACTGCCGAGATTTGCATGATCCCATCCGGCGGGGCCGTTGAGCGTCATCTCGATCTTTGTGAAGTTCTTGCCGAGGGTGTTGCTGAAGGTAAAGCCGCCGGTTTCGTCCGTCATGAAAAAGATGCCACTATGGCTTTCATCTCCGTAACCCTCCCACCTAGCAATAATGTGGTCGGCATTAGCACTCAGCGTGACGCCATCCATTGAATAGGATTCGTAAGTGCCATAAACAAAAAGGTTACCGATGTTGCTGCTGTTCCAAGTGACTTTTGCGTTCATCATCCCTACGCTTGCTGCGAGGGCGAGAAGAAATGTAAAAATCTTTTTTCTCATAATTTTTTGATTTTTAGTTAAACAATATGGTTAATTAGTTTGTTGCACACCAAATTTCGGACAAAGGTACACAAATAAAAGCACGTACGCAATACGCACGTGCAGAAATTTACGAGTTGCCCCCCATATGGGCGAAAAATTTACGAATTGCCCCCTCTACTGCGCCATTCGGACGGTGTCATTCCCGTTATCTCCACAAAGGTACGCGAGAAATTGCGTCTGTACGAAAAGCCGCATTGCTTGGAGACTTCTTCTATTGTCATCTCCGGCTGCTCGGTCATGAGACGCTTCGCTTCCTTGATACGCAGGTCATTGACCCACTGATAGAACGAACAACCGTACGCGCTATTGATGAACCGGCTCAGATACGAGCGGTTAAGCGGCAGCACCTGACGCAAGTCGGTTAACTGGAAATCGGGATTGAGATAGGGCTTCTCCTTTTCAAACCAAGCGTCCAAGGTAGCCCGATAGGCGGCATTGACCAGATCCGGTTCTTCCTCCTTCTCTTCCTCCACCGCCGTACTATGCAAGCGCTCCCAGGGGTCGGGACGGAAAAGCACCTGCTCGGTGGTATAACCAAGGACGAACATGAGGTACCACTGTTGGGTGAAGGCACGCGCCGGATCGTTGCTCACACACAGATAATAGAATACCAAGCCGGAAAGCAAGATCATCACCATATACCGCACAATCCATTGCGCATCGATATCATCCAAAGTGGAGAAGTTATCCTCGCACCATTGGCGGTACTTGCGTATATTCAGAAAAAAAACAACCATCAGCCCAAGCGGATATAGGGCGATGAGGATACGCAAGTCAACGGGAAGAAGATAATCAATGCCTCCGAGCACCACCAGCGGCAATAACAACAGCGCGCCGCGTCGCCAGTTGAAATGTCCGGGACGAATGGAGATACTGGGATAAATAAGCAGTAACCACGCAAACACACAGGCAATCAGCATCGAGCTGCTGTCCATGAGTTCATTGCCCACCTGAAAAGGATTGTAAGCGGATTTAAACAATGCCACCATCACCAATTCCCAGCCTCCCCATAGGATCAGGATGATTGCCCACACCTTACGGATGCGGTTGTTCTCCAGATGCTTGAGGCACAACGTAGCACCGAAGAAACAAACCACCGCAAAAGCAAAACTGAGGGCGGGATTGAGGAAACTATCAAAGAACTCCTCCGGAATAAGCCGCGAGAGGAAGGTGCTGGCGAGGAGCAAGACCGAAAGCACCAGCCCAAAGATCAGTTCGGATTTGTAATCGTCCCATATCTTCTTAAGTGCAACATTATTGCTACTGGGGGGTAAAATTGAACATTTTATCGTTTGTCATTCAGCTACAATCTTTCTATTCATGCTGCAAAAGTACAACAAATATTTGGAATATACAAGATTTTCTTGGAAAATAATCGTTTTTTTAAAAAAATAAGAAGATTTTCCAAAGAAAAGTTAAATTTATTTAAAGTTTTTGCGGGAAAGACTTGTTATTCGCACAAACGTGCGAAATAATCGTGCCCTTGCGGCTAAGAACTAAATTCGGGGGAATGCGTAGCAGGCGGAGTCCGAAGTTACTACAAATATTTGTTTGCTTTTTTTTGATATACGCAAGAGAATATGTGATTTTTTGAAAAAAAGCGACCCGCTTCAGAAAGCGGATCGCCTTGAAAAGGTATTATGAAATAGGATTATTTCTTCAGTTCATCCGGCAATTCCGGCATGGCGCCGTTTTGGGTGCAGACGAAGGCCGAGACGGCTACGGCTTTCTCATGCGCCTCACGGATGGATTTGCCACGAAGAATCTGGGCTACGAACGTAGCGGTGAAAGAATCTCCGGCACCGACGGTGTCAGCCACCTGCACTTTGGGCGTAGCGACATAGCTCTCTTTGGTAGCCGTGAAGACGTATGACCCTATCGCACCACAGGTGAGGATGAGCATGTCCAGCTCGTAACGCGCGATGAGTTCGCGGCAGATACGGCGGGTCTTCTCAGGGTCCTCGGCGATGAGTTTGCCGGGAACGGTAGGTTCGCCGAGGAGCATGGTCGCTACGACATCGAGTTCCTCGTCATTGATCTTGAGCACATTCGCCCGCTGAAGGGATTCCGCAATCACTTCGGCGGTGTACCAAGACTGACGGAGGTTGATGTCAAAGACCTTGAGTGCATCCTCAGGCATAGCGTCCAGAATCGCTTGGATGGTTTCCCGACTGGTTTGGGAACGCTGCGCGAGCGAACCAAAGCACGCCGCCTGCGCCTGATGCGCCACCTCTAACATGCTGTTAGTGAGGGGGATGTTATCCCAAGCTACGCCGAGACAGATCTCGTATTGCGGTACACCTTTGTCGTCGAGCGTGACCTTGACCGTGCCGGTAGGTTGTTCTACGACGGGTAAGATATGATTGAGGTGCACTTTCTCGAAAGTATCTACAATCTCGTCACCAAGTTCGTCAGCGCCGATAGCGGAGATAGCACATCCGTTGAGTCCGAACTGCGAGACATGATAAGCGAAGTTTGCGGGCGCGCCACCGAGTTTGCGTCCTTCCGGGAGGCAGTCAAAGAGCGCCTCACCGATACCGATAACGTATTTTTTCATTATGCTCTGATTTTAATTGTCAAATAGGAGAGATAGAGAGCGCCTACAGCCATCACGAGGACAGCGCCGAGGGAACCCATGAGATCGGACATAACGCCCATGCAAAGCGGGAAGATCGTTCCTCCGAAGAGTCCCATGATCATCAGACCGGAGATCTCGTTCTTGTGCTCGGGGTCATGGTTGAGCGCCTGGGCAAAGCAGATAGAGAAGATATTGGAGTTACCAAATCCCACGAGGGCGATACCGGTATAGAGGGCTGCCTGCGAATGACTCACGGCGAGCAGTATCATCGCGGCGATGATCATGCATACGGAGATAGCGAAGAACACTTTCTCCGGGATGAGCCGCAGTATAGCCGAGCCGGAGAGACAACCGATAGTACGGAAGATGAAGTAGAGCGAGGTGGCAAATCCGGCAGCCGCCAAGTCCATTCCGAGCCGCTCCATGAGGATCTTCGGCGCCGTCGTGTTGGTACCTACATCAATACCCACATGGCACATGATGCCAAGGAAGCAAAGGAGGATAAACGGGTTGCCAAGCAGTTTGAAACACTGCGCGAAAGACGAGCCTTTCGCCACCGGTTCCTCATGGATGGACGTGAACGCCAGCGCAAGGATAGCCACGATACCGATCACCGCATAAATCGGGAAGAGCACTTTCCAGCCCAAGCCCATATTCGGAATAGCCGCCGTGGCCCCCCACATGGCGATATACGGCGCGAGGAAAGAGGCGATCGCCTTGACGAACTGACCAAAGGTCAGCGTCGAGGAGAGGTTACCCGTCACGATATTCGATACCAGCGGATTAAGCGAAGTCTGCATGAGCGCGTTACCGATACCGAGGAGCGAGAAAGCGCATAGCATCAGCGCATAACTCTCTCCGCAAAGGGGCAGGACGAGCGACAGCACCGTCACGATGATGGACAGCAGCACCGTTTTCTTGCGGCCGATCTTATTCATCAGCATGCCCGTCGGCACAGAGAAGATGAGGAACCAGAAGAAGACGAGCGAGGGCATGATGTTCGCCTGCGCATGCGTCAGACCAAGGTCCTGCTGCACATAGTTGGATGCTATACCCACAAGGTCCACAAAGCCCATGGTGAAGAAACAGAGCATCACCGACAGAAGGGCAAATTTAGAAGTTTTTTGCATATTAGACATAATGTAATGAATTAACGATTAACGAATGAATGTTTAACGGATAGTATATATCTTTGCTTCACCGCCCTGTACCTCCAGATGGTTGTATGGCTCGGAAGGGAAGACGAGGTTGGTCATCGACCAAGCGCCTTCGGCATCAAACGCCTCAATCGAACAATGATCGATAAAGAGAAGAACCTTATAGGTATCGCGTTTGATGAAGAGCGGCGCCACCGTACGTGCTGCGAAATCATGGGAGAAAGAGCAATCGCCCGAAGCGGTACGATCCATGGAGAACGTGCGGCGGTGCACATCCAGGTTCATGACCACTTTCTCCCCTTTGTCGTTGGAGAGAGTGATGAGCACATCCTGTGAGCCATCAAGGGTCAGCTCCACGATACCGGCATCGGGCAGGTATTTGGTCTCCTCACCACGGAGCGCCAAAGACTCCGGAGAAGGTACAGAACCCAGACGAAACTCGCCTTCGTCATCCGTAAAGAGGAAGAGATCGCGGGCGATAGTGTTCTGCGAGCGGAAAGCGACGGTAGGAACGACTTCTGCGTACTGCCAGTTAGACATCCATCCCATGGCTACCAAACGGCCATCAGGGGAGTTATGGAAAGTGAAAGTGGAGTAATTGTCCTTGCCGTAGTCAAGCCAATTCATTTGTCCATTTTCACATTTACCATTTTCACATTTAAACTCTTTCCCGTCCCAGTCTCCTACGAAATACTGGGTAGCCGAGCCGCCGAATGGTCCACCGGGGTTGATTGATACAAGGAGAACGTATTTGTTCTCTTCAATTTTTAATTTTTCATTTTTAATTTTTAATTTCAAAAGCTCCGGGCATTCCCAGACACCACCATGAGCGCCTACTCCTTTTCCAAAGGACGAGAGATAAGTCCACTCCTTGAGGTTCGGCGAAGCATAGAAACGGATCTCCTGCTGGCAGGCAAGCGTCATCAGCCAATGGTCACCATCCCAAGTCACTTTCGGATCACGGAAATCAGCGATATCACCCATGAGTACGGGGTTGCCTTCGTACTTGGTAAAGGTATAGCCGCCGTCGGTGCTATACGCGATAGACTGATGTTGCCCGATACGCTCGGACTGAGTGAAGATAGCTACGATAGCGTTCTCTCCAAAGCCGGCGGTGTTGTTTTTGTCAATGACTGCCGAACCGGAGAAGATCGTTCCGATAGAATCCGGATAAAGTACAATGGGGTGTTCCTCCCAAGTGAGGAGGTCGGTCGAAGTGGCATGTCCCCAGTGCATCGGTCCCCAGGTAGTACCAAAGGGATTGTGCTGGTAGTAGAGGTGCCATACGCCGTTCGCCTCGTCGTAGAACATACCATTCGGGTCATTCATCCAGTTCGCCTCCGGCGTATGGTGATAGACCGAACGGAAAGGTTCGTCGGTCGCATGGTTAGCGACCGATGAGCAACTGGTTAGGGCTATAAGCCCCCCTAGCAAGATAGTCTTGCTTATCAAAAAATGGATGTTACGCATGGGTGTGTTTTCTGTGTTAATCCGGGATAATCGGGCCGCCTTGTCCGCTTGTTCCGGTATTATTGAAATTAATACCAGAGTCCTGTTGCGAACTAGCTGAATGACCTTGCATGATGGATGCACTCAAAACGATGATATCCGTATTAGGAATAATATATGATCTCATATTTGCAATTTATAGTTTTTAATTTAATGGGTGATGATCACTTTTTGGCCATTGATGATATAGAAGCCGTTTCCTTGCGGAGCACTAAGTTTGCGACCCATGATATCATAGACGCCTTGTACAGCCTGCATATCAACAGCCTCTACCGTTGTCGGTGCATTATGCGGCGGCTCGATTGCCATGATACGGCGCAGTGCGTTGGATGTAGGCTCCGAGTAGGCCGGAATCTCATCATACTTATTGATATACGCGCGGTAAGAAGGCAATTCGATATCATCCGTATTGACGAGCAACAACTCGTTGTTATAGAGGATATAGTTGTTGACATTCGGCGTGATATGCAGGGTCGTTTCACCGATATGTCCTACCAAACCGTGGTACGAACCGGCAGCTACGCGTTGACCGTTGTAGGTAAGACGCAGTTCGTTAGCCGTAGCCAAGAAGAAGTACGGACGACCGGCTACCATAGCATCCACCTGAGTGAGGATAACACCGTCGTTGGTAGCATTGAAGGACGTCAACTCATAGATCTCGGCGCCCTCGATATGTCCGGCTTCTACCGCATAGTCGAAGCAGATAGTACCGTATCTACCCGGGGTCAGGTTCGGACGAGTATATACCTCTACCTGAGCCTCTTCATTCAGCAGGTACGAGAGGGAGTTAGCCGTCAGTTTCTTTACATTATCCAACTCAGCCGTCGGGTTTTCGCTACCCCACTGATAAGCAGCCGAACCGATGGTGAGGATGCGTCCCAGCCAATTGCCGGTAGCATTGAACTCAATGATATTACTCAAGCAGTAGTCGACGATATCGCCACGGATACCAAAGACGGTTGCATTCCATGCGGTTTCAAAATCTCTCAGACGTTGGATATTGCCATTGCCATAAGCATGCGTTCCTTGATTATCCGTGAAGAAGTCTTGCCACGAGCAGTAGTTATAGGTCTTCTTGCAGGTCTCGCCTACGAGATAGACATTCTTGCTATCCGTCCAACTCAACATATCCGTGAAGAGTCTATGTTCGCTCATATCCAATACCTCATCCGCACTAATACCCATGCGAGTAGCCACACTACGTTGAGCACCAAAATTGTCGGTCACATACCCACCTGCATTGAATTCCGGAGCATAACCGATACGGCCCATGGTGAAGGCGAGACGAGTAGCTTGCTTGGTCAGCAGTACATTACCACCGGCTTGGATGTAAGTCTTAAGGCCATCATCTGTCAAGCAAGCAGTTAACAAACCATTGACGTTGTCGATATTCACGCGCTCGATGTTTACCCAGAGAGCCTTGATTCCTTTAGTTTTCAGTGTCGGCAGTTCGTCTACTGTTACGAAACGTCCCTGACCGGTTGCGATATAGTTATCTTGGAACCATTTAGCTGCATTGTACTCCGGTTGTTGGCCTTGATAATCTGGATCATCGCTGAACTTAAGATGATCAATCGACTCGGCTGCAGGCAGCAGATAACCTACTTCTGCAGCATGGAAAGTAAGGGAGTTTTGGTAGTTATATACGCCTGCAGGCCATGCCTCATGGTAACCGGTCTCCGTAACCGATGCATTTACGGTCACAGAACCGGACTCTACATTTGCCAGTGTCATCTCATTGCCCTCTAAGGAAGCGTCACCGATTACCTCATACGACACAGGCAGTTCCGCCACAGTCGCCGGGAGAGTAATAACGCTATTAGGACCTACAGCACCTGTCTCAAACTGCGATGGCCAGGTGAAGTTAGGACCATCTTGTGCTGCCTGAGCATCTGCATACGCAAACGTAATCTCACGGTCGTATTCGTAGTCGCCATCCTCCCAAAGTCTATCACCACGAGACTCAGTCAGAACGATATGCAAGGTTACTGTACCGGCAGCCTTGAATTGGAGTTTCCCTTCGTGAATACGAGCGATGCCATTCGGATCGGAGGCAATGCTGTACGCAGCTGCCATATCCTCACAAACCGGATGTAGCGTGCGGAAGGTAGTGGTATTGGACGGATAGAAGTAATCGTCAGCCAATTTTTCCTCCATCGGAGTAGTATTGTCCAATGCACGCGGACGGAACTTCTGGAAAGAAAGCGAGTTCTCATAATTATACGTACCTACAGGCCATGTAACAAGAATCTTGTCCTCAGTTACGGATGCATGAACGGTAACGTGTCCGGACGCCTTATCATCCAAGGTCAATGTATGACCTTCCAAGGTAGCATCATCGCCTTCTTCAATCGAATAGGTCACGGTCAATCCTTCTACCGTCTCCGGCAGGTCAATCACACTTTTAGCAGGAACTGCCTCTGCAGAGAATATTGCCGGCCACGGGAAGGTAGGACCTTCTTCTTGCGTATAAGTGAACTCTACAACGCGCGTAAGCTCTTTGATGCCTGCCGGCCACTCCTCTCTGTATTCGTTGGGCTCGTTCAATCGAATATTCAGGAGCACCTTACCGGATTTGCTGAAATAGAGACGAGTCACGCCATCTTCGGTCTTTTTATATGCTTCACCTTGGGTATTATCGTAATGGTTGGTGATAGTATAAGAAACCGAATCCATTCCGCGCACGCTTGGGTGCAGACGCATTGCCATTTGTACTGCAGGTTCGCCCTCTGATATCACACCAGTGCCGGGGAAGTCCTCATTAACTGCTTTTTGTGCCGCCTGAGGATCTGCATACGCAAACGTAATCTCACGGTCATACTCATAGGTACCTTTCGGCCAGTTCTTAAATTCACGGTTCTCCGTCAGAACGATATGCAAGGTTACTGTACCGGCAGCCTTGAATTGGAGTTTCCCTTCGTGAATACGAGCGATGCCATTCGGATCGGAGGCAATGCTGTACGCAGCTGCCATATCCTCACAAAGCGAGTGTAAGGTACGGAAGGTAGTGGTATTGGATGGATAGAAGAAGTCATTAGCCAATTTTTCCTCCATTGGAGTAGTATTGTCCAATGCACATGGACGAGCATTCAAGTACTCGAGCGCACCCTTGGTGATAGCATCTGTATTCTCATAACCCCAACCGTGATCATTGTTCGTGATCCATGAATAAGCAGCAAGACCGATCATGATGACCGTACCTCTGCGCGTACCGGTAGGATAGAACTCAATGATACCGCCGTAATGGCAACCACCTCCATTTGCCCAACCGCCGAGTACTTTACAGTTGTTACGGGTCTGGAAAGCAGCCAAATGGTCTCTATCATCAACATTATTCAAGCCCATCCAACCGATCTCCATACCGCAGTTATTATCGGTAAGCTTGCGATTATCTGTCCAGATCAACTCGAGATAACCGTCATTATCTTGATTACGCGGAGCATCTTTATACATGCGGTGTCCCTTATAAGAACCCCATCCGTCGCCATCATAGAATTTCGTGCTTACGCCCCAAGTAGCCGGATCTCGATAACCACCATCATTATAGGCAGGAGTGATTACATAACCTTCACCGGGAGTAGAACTCTGACCGTCGGTAGCACCAACAAGATCTTTCTCCAAACGGGTAGCTTGCTTACAAAGGAAGAGGTTACCGCCTGCATTGAGGAATGCTTGCAGATTAGCTTTAACCGATGCGTTGAACAGGTTATCAAAATCACCTGCATTGAAACCGACTCGGTCCACGTAGATCCAGATAGCGTTAATGTCAGCCGAAAGATTACTAAGGTCACTCAGACAGATAAATTGACCATTCCCCGGAGAAACGAAATTGGTATTGAACCAGTCGTACGCACGACGCTCCGGACTTTGCTCAGTGCCATCTACTTCTTCAAAGCGAAGAGACGATCTGTCCGTGTTGTCCGCCGGAACAAGGAAAGCCACCTTGGCACTCACGGTGAATGCCATCATCAGGGCAAAAAATAAAGATAGAATTTTTCTCATTGTATTAAAATTTTAGTTGATTTTCCAAATTTATGCTGCAAAGGTACGCCTTTTCGCGTACGCATGCAAATAATCGCGTTGCATATTATACCACTTATGTTGCAATGAAACAATTATGGCATATTATGCAACAATTTTATCTGCTTACGGCAGAGTGATCAAGGTTTTTTGACCGTTGATGATATAGATACCGGGGACCTGCGGGTTAGCAATCTTGCGTCCGAACAGGTCGTAGGTGCCGGTTTCAGCAGGCGCTACATTCACCTGGTTGAGTGCAGAAGGAACGCCTTTGACGAACTTGATTTTCGTATATGCTCCTTGCGGCATCTCGGTATATACAGGTATCTCCAGAGAATCTGCATAGGCATAGCGCGGCATGAGCACTACCGGACTCTGTACAGTAACCGGTTTCATAATGTTATTGGACACTACATAGTAACCTGCTTCCACTTCGTGGGTGTCGGTCTCGGACCATCCGATGAAACCAATCAGACCGTTATGACTTTTAGCTTCCTCTTTCATTCCGGTATAGCTGAGTTGGATTAGCGAAGCCGTCGCTTTGTAGATATAGGGTTTGCCCGGCTCCATGCTCGTTGCACGTACGAGGATAACGGAGTCGCCCGTTGTATCAAACGAATGGATCTCATACATCTCAGCGCCTTCGATCTTATCTGCCGCTACGGCATAGTCGAAGCATATCGTTCCGAACTGACCCGCTGTTGCCGTACGGGTAAAGGTTTGTTCCTGAACCGGCTCATCCGCGAGATAAGCAAGGCAGTTAGCGGTAAGAGTGGTCAGGTTTCGACGCTCCACATTGTTATTGGCGGTTCCCCACTGATATGCTGCCGAACCGATGGTCAGGATGCGTCCCTGCCATTCGTTGGTAGCGTTGAACTCAATGATATCCGGCAAGCAGTAGTCGCCGATACCGCCACGACCTGCAAGCACGGTTGCACTCCAGTCGCTTTCGAAATCACGCAGACGTTGAATCAGGCAGTTATCGTAATGCGTCTCTTCCTCGGATGCGCGGAGATAATCCACCCACGAACAATAGTTATAGGTCTTCAGGCAACCCGGAGCAACAAAGAACAAGCTCTTGGTATCCCAGTAACTGAGCATATTGTTGAATATACGGTGTGCGCTCATATCCAGATGCTCATCTTCTGCGACACAGTCGCTCAGACCCATGACGGTCTGCATGCTGCGGAGTTGTCCGCGGTCCTCGGTCGTATAATCATATGAATCGAGTGTCGGTGCATAACCGATACGGTCCATCACGTAAGTGAAATAAACAGCCTGTTTGGTAAGCAGTACGTTACCGCCGGCTTGGATGTAATCGCGCAACTTGTCTGCGTAGATGGCGAAGAATGGATCTTCGGCAGTGATACCTACGCGCTCGATGTTGACCCAAAGGGTGGTGACGCCTTTGCTGTAAAGGGTCGGCAGGTCCTCAACCGTCACGAAGCAGCCTTGCTGCTGAGCATTGATATAGTTATCGCGGAACCAGATAGCAGCGTTGTATTCCGGTTGTTCGCCACCGGGCAAGGTGAGGATGGTAGAAGGCAGCAGGTAAGCGATACGGTTTTGTTGCGTAGTCGCTTGCTTGTGATCGAGGTAGTTAAGGGTATTCCAGGTCAGTGCCAGGGTGTTATCCCAACCGAAACCTGCATTATTATTGATATACGAATAAGCAGCGAGTCCCATCGTGATGACGGTACCCTGACGAGCGCCGGTAGGATAGAACTCGATAGCGCCGCCGTAGTGGCAGCCGTCACCGTTTGCCCAACAGCCGAGCAGACGGCAGTTATTACGGGTTTGGAAAGTCGTCAGTCCGGCTGCGTCAGTGATGCTGGTCATATCCATTGCACCGATACCTATACCGCAGTTATGGTCGGTCATCATACCGCCGTTAGTCCAAATGAGCTCGGCGTAATTATCATCTCTGTGCGGTGCATACTGGAACATCGGATGATCCCCATTGGACCATACGTTATCCTCCGCAAACTCAAACTTAAAGTCCACGCCCCAGATAGCAGCGCTTTGGTAACCGCCGTCATTGTAGTCAGGAACGATGATTTCTCCGTTAGCCATCGTAGCGCCTACGAGATCTTTCTGCAGACGGGTTGCTTGCTTGCAAAGGAAGAGGTTACCACCTGCATTGACGAAAGCCTGCAGTTCGCTGATATGATCCGCAAACAATTCATCAAAAGCCTCAGCGTTGAAGTTTACACGGTCCACGTAGATCCAGATAGCATGGATGTCCGACGGGATGTTGTTCAAGTCATCAAAGCAGATAAACTGTCCCAACCCGAAAGCCACATAGGCTTCGTTGAACCATATCCAGGCTCTACGCTCCGGACTCTGTTCATGTTGTCTGAAGATACCGTCATCATTGGTCGTATACTCCTCAAACGGCAGTGAATTGATGTCGGTATTACCGGCAGGAACGAGAAATGCCACTTTAGCCTGTGCCATCATGCAGATGCCAAGGACAAGCGATAAAAAGATAGATTTTTTCATGATAGTTATAATTTTAATTATTATTTCCAGATGGTTTCCAAAGTCCGCACTTTCATCTCCTTCACTACACCGTCCACGTAGATATTACGATATATGGATCGCGGATAAACGGTGTTGGTAACACAAGTACTTCCTTCGCCGGCAAAGAGTTCGACGCTACTCTGATCCACCAAAATATCGAGGGTGATGGAAGCATCATCGCCTTCTATCGGAGCGCTCATGGACGGAACGGCAAAGAGCACACTGAAATTGGTCTCTCCGGTTTTGCCGCCTCGATCACAATATATTCTCCGCTGCTCGGCATTCACAGTAATCACATATTCGTTACCGTATTTGTTATATAACTTGATAGTAGCATCCTCCGAAAGGGATACGGTTACTCTGGCTTCCCAAGCATCTGCATAATCGCCACCGATATTGGTCATTTCGTACGCTGCATCGCGCCACGGTCCGCCTAACTGGCCGAGTTCCTTAACCGGTTCGGAGCAGAGTACCCAGTGATTTCCTTTCTTGCGCAGGGACAGTTCACGGGGTATGGTATATGCACCTTTCCATGCAGTAGGAGGACAGCCGGGTGCATAATCCCAGTTATTCATCCAAGCAATCATCACCTTGCGGTTATCCGGTGCGTTATCAAAAGTGACGCCGGCATAGCAGTCAGCTCCGTAGTCCAACCAACGGGGATACTCATCGTCATCCGGCGTGAAGGTCACACCGTCGAACGAGCCGACGAAATACATAGTGGACGAACCGGTTATATAGCCGTTGGGGTTAATGCTGACTACTGCCACCCATTTGTCCGCATCAGCAAAGTACATTAGGTCGCAGCACTCCCATTGGCTCATGTTGCAGCGTTCAATATTGACGCGGAAGATACCGTCAAAGTCCCAGTTCATAAGGTTGTAACTATGCCATATCTCGATACCCAGATCCCATCCTCTGGCTACCATCATGGTCCAACGTTCGCGATGGGGATCCCATACCACTTTCGGGTCGCGGAAGTTATTCAAACCGGTGGAAGGCACAATGGGGTTATGGTCATATTTCCAGAACGTCTCACCGCCGTCGGTGCTAACGGCAAGACAGACGAGTTGTTTTTCTCCGGAAGCGGTATAGTACGCCAGCACCGCTCCGTTACCGAAACCGGCTCTGTTGTCCTTGTCCACCACGCTACAGCCTGAGTACATGGCTCCCATGCCGTCCGGATAGAGGACAGGACTCTTCTCCTGCCAATGCATCAGGTCGTTGGAGGAAGCGTGTCCCCAACTCATACCACCGAAGTCGCACTCGATACCATTGGGGTTAAACTGGTAATAGAGATGCCAAACGCCGTCTTTGTAGAATAAGCCGTTGGGGTCGTTGCTCCAGTTATGATACGGTGTGTAATGCACCTGCGGGCGATAAAGCTCAGGACGGGTTGTAGGCGATAAGATCACCGTGTCCGTATAGGCCGTATCGTCCCCTGCGGGAGTGACTGACGGTTCTTCCGTTGTCGGCTTCGTGCAGGCCACCAAGCCTGCCATGAGAAGCAATAGGATGAGATTAAGCTTATTCATTTCCATTTCGCATATAATTGACGGCATTGCGCGCCATGAGTAATATATTATCTTGGTACATATTATTATGCGGGTGTGCGGAAAGGTCGCTCGTAACCTCATAGATCGGATTTCCTTCCCCATCGACTCCCGTTTGACGGTAATTCTTCATCGAGAACTCACAACCGCCGTTACCGATACAGATAGCTCTACCGTGAAATTCGGTATTACCTTGTTTGAGCTCATAGACATTGAGTTGGGAGACCCAATTGATCTGCGAATCCCAAGTACCGAGTGGGATGATGCCGTAATAATCCTTGAGCAGCGAGTAGCACACCTCAGCCTGCCAGCTACGTCCGGTTATCTCAGACGGATAGTTAAAGAAGAGGCAGTTATGATCTTCCGTCCATCCCGGGCCTTTCACCATGAATCCGCGAAGGTTGTCATCGGTGTAGATAGGAATATCCTTATAAAGCGGATGGGTGGAATGGTCTTTTTTGAATTTACCACCCGGGAAGAGTTGAACAGACATCAACCAATGACCGAGATCCAGATGTCCGGCTCCGCAACCGCATGCGAAGTCGTGCTTGGACGAGGTATAAGTACCTTCCGGTAGTCTGCCTAAGTTCTCTATATACAGCACGGCGTGTGACCAAAGGATGATGTTTCCTCCATCTTGGTACCATTTGCTGATCTCGTCAGCCGCCTCCTTTGCCGGATTCGGGATATTGACCACATCTTCGATGTTTCCGGACTCCACATCTCTGAGCCAGAAAAGGACGCGCATCGAATCCAAAGTGTGGGATTTGATGTCTGCAAAAGACAGGAAGGCGGCTCCCGGGAAGGTCTCGTGCATCCATAACCATGCACATGCCTCATCATCATCGCCCTGCGAGAGCAACTGTTCGGGAGATGAATACAGGGAGAGAAAAGCGATCTGGTCTTCCCGTGCATACGGCTGATTGGTAGGAGTAACCCATGCTGAATCTTCGGGGTTCACCTCGGGTTGATCCGGTTCATTGACCGATGATTTGCAGGCGCTGAAGATGATAGCGACTGCACCAAGGGCCATTAATAGTGCTTTCTTTATCATAATATCATTGCGGATTTAGTAAAATGCTGAACTGCGTTATCTATACTGACGAGCACATACCCTTTGTGTTGGATGGTCATGCTCCCCTGCCCTTGTACCTGTTGTGCTTGCAACAAACGTCCCAGATTATCGAAGACGCGAAGCACTGAGGGATAGGAGGTGTTATAATGTACCTCGTTTGCCTTGACCATAAAAGGAATATCCTCTTTAGGAGTCTCCACAGACTGCTGTGCCTTGGAATAGTGGGTTATCTCGCCCAGACCGTAAGCATGTAAGTTTTGGATTTGTGCCTCTCCTCCCTCGGTGTAGAACTCACAACCGTTCGCTGAATAATCGTACGGGAAGACGCGGATGGAAGTCGCATACCGGTCATTTATGAAGATATCCAGAATCGAATGATCGAAGAATACATCGAGTTTGCAGACCGATCCTTGCGGAAGACCCGAAGGAATGATAGAACTGTAATAACCATCGAACACGCCAATATCATTCGCCCGACGGCCTATAGAGGTCATGTCCACCACTAATTTCTGCTCCTGCGGGTCGATATACACCTTCATTCCTCCGTAGGAGTTCTTGAGCAGGGTGAATCCCACTTTCGCTTCCCCCACCTCAAAGGTGGTGCATAACTCAACAGACCGCCCCTCAATAGGATACAGATTCATGATGGTGTCCTGAGGAAGAGTCAGATTGCTTTTTATGAATCGTTCCTGCGTTCTCAGCGCATATAGGCCTTCGAAAGGTACTTGGTGCAAATTACCCTCGCCATCCAACCACCACTCACGGGGAAAACAATACAGGTGGGCATAGCCTAAGGTGTAGTTAAGCGTAGTGCTGGCTTTGTCGGGAACGATACCCAGCGCAATGGTCTTGCCTCCGTGCTGCAAGATCGTCGGAGACAGTAAGCCGAAGCCGTCCTTCGCCATCCCAGGCAGTTCGATCGTGTTCGGGCCCTGCCAAGCATTAAAATGACCATTTCCGTCAATCCCGCCTACCCAGTACAGACAACGTACGCCATACGAGGTGGACATAGGTGTGCAGGTAAATACCCAACGGTTGTCGCCAAACGGTGTCACGTTGGGCATTTCCCAAAAATTACCCGCGTCCGCCAAGGGACCTTCGCGGAAGAAGATATCTCCATCGCTGCTCCACCGGTTATCGCCTTCATAGCGATGCAAAGTAGCGATACCCAGACCGCCTTCGCTACACCCCGCAATGATATAGGGCCTGCCGTTGGCTCGGAAGAAATATGGGTCACGGAAATCATCCCGGAACGGGCAACAGATACCCGGCTGCGCCTGCTTGTGCCAATACTTAAGTCCGCCATCTTTGGGCGAAGCGAACATGAGTTCGCAGTGACTCCCGTCTTCCGGATTCTCTGGATTGAAACTCTCCCGGTTACCAATCGCCGAATAGAGCGCCCATGGTTGACCGCCGGTTATCTCATCATCGCGAACAATACATCCGGACCAGCATCCCTTGATATCATAATCCTGATCAGGCATCAGCGCTACTACTTCTTCGCGCCAATGACATAGATCCGGAGAAGAGATATGTCCCCAGTGCAGACGCGCCATGTAAGGCCCATTCCCGTTTTTCTGGAAGAACAGATGGTATCTACCGTCGCTATATGCCATACCGTGTGACTCATTTGTCCACCCTTGCGCAGGCATACCATGGTACCGAGGACGGCAGAGATCATTGGCATAGGCATCTATCGGGATGTTGAAATCCACCTCATGTTGAGGTGCGCTGGCGGCGATGTCGTCCATTGCCCAAATACCGGTATCGATGCGTACTTCGTCAATGATACCGTTGAAGTAATTGAGGTTGAACATACCTGCCATGATCGTGTCATGACTGCTCTTTCCGATTACCAACTCCCGCTCTCCGATGGTAGCATCATACATGCAACCCGTTCCGGCTACCTCCTCTCCGTTGTCATAGAAATGTATCTCCTGGTTATAGCCATCGATGGTTGCCACCAGATGGTGCCATTGGTTCCACCACAACTTGGCGTCTCCGCCGTCGCACACCACTTCCCAACCGCTGGAGTAACAACGGAAGCGGAAGCGTCCCTGATTGCTGATTTCGAAAGCAAAACCGGTATGTTTCTTATCGTCTATGTTACCTAAGAAATCGGTATAATACTGACGTGCAGGAGTCATAGTGGCTTCTGTCATCATGGGATAGGTCTCAATAGCGCACCAGAAACTGATGGTTAGTGTGGACACGACGGAGTCCTTCATGTTCACATCCAAGGCATTGTTTTTCAGCATGCCGTTGATGGGAATCTCGATGTAACTGGAGTAGCCGTCCGTACGAAATCCGTTACCCACTGCCGCAGGGATACTGATCGGTGTGCGGCATCCATGGACCTTGACTCGTTTTCCGGTCGTCATCTCCTGTGTAGTGCCGTTTTCTATTTCAAGCGGCATATACACTTGTGCCGAACAGATTGCTGATACACATAGCCACAAGGATAGGATATATGATTTATGATTAATCATCATATTATGTATGGTTTATTATTTGCGCAAACTTTCAATAATATTCTCTGTCATCCGCTCTATTTGAGACTGATAGATATTGCCATCCTGCAGCGCCCACTCGTAACATCCCAGACCCATGGCAACGATGCGTCCTCTATAGGTGCCCGATATAGCGAAATCCACCAGACCGATATGGTTCAACTCGGTGTTTTGGCCCCAGGTAGCCAAAGCTGTCGATTTGGTAGCCAATTCCCAACCGCGTACTTTGTCGGATCCGGAAGTGAACTTAATTTCCGACAGGTCCCACATACAGTTATGGTCTTCACGAATACCGGGTCCCAACATCGGGAACGAAGTATATTCATACTCATTAAAGTAATCGAGGGTCATGCCGTCGAAGAACGAATAGCCGCGTCGGTCGTAGCTGGGATCCGATCCGACGCCGAGGTAAGCGTTCATGGTCCATACATCAGCTCCCCATCCACCTTGTCCGGTAGATATCTCATTAGGCGCTTGGGCTTCGGTGATACGACCAATAGCCACAAGGAGTTGTGTGGCGTGGGTGGAGAGATACAGGTTTCCTCCCTCTTCCACATAACTCTTGAGATTAGCCACAAAGACCGGGTCAGCAAATCCACCGGTCAGGTTCTGCCATCCCGCGGGCATACCTTGACGATCGATATGTATCCACAGACATACCACCTCATCCAGGTTGACCGATCCCAGTTCTCCCATCGGAATGAATCGTCCTCTGTTTTGTTGTACATAGGTCCGATCGAACCATTCTGCCGCTGCCCGTTCGTCATCGTCCGGCAGTTCAGCAATGGAGCCTGCGCTCAGTAAGTAACCGGCATATAGCGGCAAATTATACGATATATGCACGAGCACGGACACACCCTCGGATACAATCGAATCCGTATAACGGATCTTCACGGTGTAAAGGATATCCTCATTGGGGGTGACATGCTTTACCGTGTACGAGGTCATCAGGCTGTCTATATCCACCGGATTCTCTCCGTTACGGGCAATCTGCATACCGCACATGGTGGAATCAATATCCAAATCCCAGGTCAGATAAACCGTTCGTCCCTCACTCGTGTAACGAAGGTTATACACTTTTTTCTTACCGGCACTGGCAGACATCTCGGGTTCAATCGTATTGCACGAAACGAACCAACCGGCCACAAAAACTATTAGTAATAATGCGTAGTTTTTCATAACTGCATCCTTTCAACTTTCAACTATTTATACAATCCGTCCGCTGTCCGTACCTCATCGATAGGCGTGGGCATATATACATCATTGGGCGAGAGCGTAGCACCGTTCAAATAAGAACGTAACTCTGCTTCGGTCTTGTAATACTCATTCATTGTCTCAACCGCTATACCCCATCGGCACAGGTCGAACCAACGGTGTCCCTCCATGGCCAGTTCGATACGTCTTTCCATACGAACCGCCTTACGGGCATAATCCTGCGTCCATCCGGCAGAGGGGTATTCGCCGACTTTATAGGTAGTAATCATCGGATTGACATCTACCGGCGAGTAATACGGATCTACGGAGCGCGCCGCCTTTTCACGAATCATATTGATATATTGGCGAGCTATATCCAAGTTTTTGTTCTGCTCGATGAGAGCCTCCGCATACAAAAGGATGATATCCGCGTAACGAAGGAAGATGAAGTTGAGGTTGCTGGCTCCCCACGGGAAACCTTTCACCATCTGTTCATTTTCCGGCTCCACCAACCACTTCTTGCCACTAAACTCACCGTATGTATCATAGGCACGGCACCATCTGCGGGTATATAGGTGTCCCCGGAACGGGAGACCGATACGGGCCATGGTGAAGTCCACACGCGGGTCGATGTTGCCTTTGTAGCCTCCGTTCATGCGGTTGCCTCCACCGGTCGGCGCCACTGCCTCATCCAGATACGGCAGGCCGTTTGCATCCGTACGGAAGCAATCCGCCAGGTTTTGCGATGCGATGAAGAAATCATCTCCTGTGCCGTACAGATTACCGTCCGAATACGTCGTGTTGAGCAGATTGGACCAGTTGATCTGACCATAATCGCTGGTAACAACGACTTGCAAGGCAATAATAGACTCGTAGAGGTTGTCGTTTTCTATCTTAGACATATCCAGATAGTTGTTATAGAGTTGGTATTTACCGGATTGGATGACGATGTCAGCATATTTCTCCACATTAGGCCAATCGCTTATTTGAGCACTTATCTTCGCCATGAGGGCTGCAGCTGTATAACGATTGAAACGCGCCGGAGTGAGAGACTCTTCTTCCATCGTTTCGTATGCTTTGATTAGATCTTTCTGCAGCATACGCATGATGCTGTCTTGGGTATAAACATCATTCCGAACCGAACTCGGATCCTCCGTATAGATAAAATAGGGCACATGCTTGAAGATACGCACCATGTCGAAATAGAACCAGGAACGTAAGATGGTTAACTCGCCCATCATCTGTGCACGGTGCGAGATGTCCGGTATTTCGTCGAGGGCTTTCATTGCTTTGTGCACACGCGTGATACCGTAGAAATCATTCTGCCATTTGTTCTCCAGACTGACATTATCGCTACTGATGACTCCTATTTCCAATTGGTGGATATTAGCCTCCATCGTTACGGCACCACCGCCTTTGTACGCATCATCGGAACGAACATCGAAGATCCAGTTGGTACTTGGACCGGCAAAAGCCTCATTGTTACCAAAATAGTGGGCATTCAGTCCGGCGTACGCAGCCGCCAGCAATCCCTCAACGGACTGATCATCCAACTGGTCTGCCGTAAATGCACCATACGGAGCCTGATCAAACAGACTGTCACATGCTGTAATACCCAACATTACAACCGCCATCATCATGGCCATTACACTGTTTACGCTATTAGATAGTATTGTTCTCATGATTGTACCTGTTTAGAAGTGAAGATTTAAACCCATAGTAAAGTTGCGCGAGCGCGGGTACGGTCCGTTATCTACGCGTGCACCATAGGTGCCCATCGGAAGTTCCGGATCCAATCCTGAGTATTTCGTGATGGTGAAGACATTTTCTACTTGCGCATAGATATTCAATCCTTTGCAGTGCCAGGGTGCAAGTATTTTGCTCGGTAGATCGTAACCCAACTTAAGGTGTTTCATTTTCAGATAACTTCCGTTCTCTACATAGTATGTGGACATACGAACTTCATTATTAACATCTGTAGCACTGATAGCCGGGATGGTAGCATCAGGATTCTCCAGAGACCAAGCATTCAAAATGTCCGCGCTGCGGTTAGAACTGCGATCTCCGTAGCTCATGAAATACAGCTGACGTTTGGTAGAGTTGATGATATCAAATCCAAGTTCCGAATAGAAGAACATAGATAAGGACAATCCCTTATATTTGAAATCAAGATTAAGACCCATAGATACATTCGGATTGGGATTACCGATGATACATTGGTCTTTCTCATCTATGAAGCCGTTTCCGTCAATATCACGATAACGGATTCGTCCCAAACCTTTGCCGGGTTGATCGGCATGATTGGCCACTTCCTCCATGGTAGTGAACAGACCGTCTGCCACATAACCGTAATACACGCCCATCGGTTGACCTTCCATCAGACGGACATCGCCTCCGATTGTATTGACAAAATCATTCAGTTTGACAACGGTGTTCCGATAGTGACCCAAGTTGAAATTACCGCTCCAGGAGAAGCCGTGGTAGTCGGGGCTGTGGTAATCCACATTCAGTTCAAAACCCATATTGCGCATATCACCGGTGTTGGCCAGATAGGCAGCACCTTCTCCGGCAGTGGAAAGTACCGGCGGCGCGGTAATCATGTCCTTTGTATCTTTGAGATACCAGTCAAAATTAATGGTCAGTGCATTATTGAAGAAGCCCATATCCAAACCCACATTGGTTTGCGTAGTGGTCTCCCAACGCAGATTCTTGTTACCGGTAGAAGCTAAAGCGATACCGGCTATAGGCGTCTCGTTGTCACCTTTTAGATCATAATAGGCATTACCCACGTATGCGTATGTGCTATAAGAAGCGTAGTTGTTACTGATAGCGGCATTACCATTTTGTCCCCAACTGGCACGAATTTTCAAATCGGTCACCCATTTGTTCTCGGGGAAGAAAGGCTCCGCAGTCAAACGCCATGCTGCCGAAACAGCCGGGAAGATACCGGCATTGTTCTCCTTAGCCAGACGGGAAGTAGCATCTCGACGGATAGTGGCGCTGATTAAGTAACGGTCGGCATAGTTATAATCAGCCTTAGCGAAGATGGAGAATAGAGCCCAAGTCTGTTTGGTGCCTCCATTGGTGGACGTAGCACGATCACCCGCATCCAAAGTCATGAAATGATCGGTCTCAAAGATATACGACTGACGCGATGCACCAATGGACTGGTACTTGTATCCGATAGCTTCCGTACCGAACAAGGCGCTGACATGATGCTTATCCTTAAATACATTATTATAGGCCAGCGTATTGGTCCAAGTCCATGTATCTCCCGTTCCGTAATCCCGTCCTACAGATGCTACGTCCGAAGCATTCAAACGACGGTTGAGATTATCATTGAGATACTGGATATGCTCAATACCGATGTTACTCTTCAGATATAATCCTTTCACCCATGGATTGACTTCCACAAAAGCATTTCCGAAGATACGCCACGAGTCCGAACTATTATCCTTGGCATTTTCCAGCACATGTACAGGGTTGCCGATATCCGAATTAGCCAGGATGAGGGGACTTGTGTATTTTCCGTCAGCATCTTTGATAGGGATAGCCGGGTTTTGACGCATCGCCATAAAGGGAATACCGCCATCGGAGTTGGTACCGACTCCGTTCCCTTTCCATTTGGCAACCATCAGGTTCTCTCCCACCTTCACCCATTTCCCGATATCAAAATGGGAGTTCAGTCGTGCGGAGAATCGCTCGTAGTATGTCTCTTTAATCATACCGGTCTGGTTCATATAATTGGCGGAGAAGAGGACTCCTCCGGCTTTGGTATTCAAAGACACATCTGCGTTGACATTATGCGTCCAGGCTGTTCTATATACTGCATCCTGCCAGTCCGTATTGGCTGCAGACACCTTGCCTTCATCATCTAAATACGGTAAGAGACTCACCGTTCCTTTATATTCGGAATAGAACGGGTGCGAAGGAATCATACCGGCATTCTGATAGGCAGTCCAGTAAGCCTGTCCCCACTGCTCTGCACTAAGCATCTTATAAGTGCGGACAACGGTCTGCGCTGTTGCCGAATAACCCACGTTTACATTAATCTTCTCACCCTTAGCATTTTTGGTGGTGATAATAACAACACCGTTGGCGGCACGTGAACCGTAGATAGATGCCGAAGCAGCATCTTTAAGCACCTGAATAGACTCTATATCCGCCGAGTTGAGAGAATTGAGGTTCTCTTGAGAAGGAACTCCGTCGATGATATACAACGGTTCGCATGAGTTCATAGTACCCATTCCTCGGATTCGAATGCTGGCTCCGCCAGAACCGGGAGCTGCATCTGTAACAATCTGAACACCAGGAAGGCGACCCTGCAACGACTGCACCATATTCGCATTCGTTTCCGTTGTCACTTTAGACATGTCCAACACCGCCACAGCACCTGTCAAATCAGCTTTACGCTGGGTGGTATAACCCGTTACAACTACTTCTTCGAGAACCTCCGAGTCCTCCTTCATCATCACACGCATCTGCGCTGTAGCCAGAAGAGTCTGTGCTTTAAAACCCACATAGGAGACGGTGAGATTCGCATTGGAAGAGACATCCAGCGTAAACTTGCCATCTACATCTGTAATCGTACCATTAGAGGTTCCTGTTTCTAATACAGAAGCGCCAATAATGGGTTCTCCGGTCTCAGCCTCAACCACAATACCCGAAACGTGTGTTTGAGCCAGAGCACATGCTCCTCCCACCAACATTACCAACAAGGTCAATAAGAGACGTTTTTTAAGTTTCATGATGTACATAAAAAATACCGATAATTGCATTTGCGGTGCAAAAGTAGTGCTTTTACTATACGTGCGCAAAAAAACATGTTGCAAAATATGCCACGTTTGTTTCACCGCAACAAATGTAACATATTTTGCAACATGTTTGTTATTTCTCACTCAAACCGTAACTTGTCTGCTAATTGCAAGAAATAGTCATTAGACCAGATATTTAAGTCCGAGGGACGATCCACAAACGGAAGCACGTCTTGCTTTACCTGATTTATATCGGCTGTTGAGAGTCGTTCGCGTAATAACTGCATAAACTCTTCCTTCGACACTTCTTTTCCGCTAAACTCCCTGATTCGTTCTTGCAGATGCTTAAAATTCAAAGGGACATTAAATCGAATATACCACTCAAAATCGTACCAATCGCGACCCTTCACGCGACTCTTCCAATTGCGATAAACCAAAGCGTGCATCTTACCGGCAAACAAGTCCGGTAACGTAAAACAACGCACCATCAACGAATAGGGTTTCATCAGTAGTTTTTGCTCTGTATCGAACAATAACGGAGGATCCGTATCTAATTCTATCTTCACCTTAATCGTTTTTTCTGTCCGGAAAACAATATCATAAGCCGAAGTATCTTCTTTGAGGAATGCGGATTCCACGCGACCGAAGTTGAGTTTCTCTTTTTTCGTAATAACTACCTCCTTGCCGGTGAACGAAAATACGTCTTGGATGGCTTGGAAATAGTTCTCTAAGTGGATACTCGGATTCTTCTCCATCAGCGAGAAATCCATGTCTTCCGAGAAACGCGGCAAGTTATGGAAGATTCGCAGACATGTGCCTCCATAGAAAGCCGCATGTTCAAAGAATCCACCTTTTTGAAGGCCGGCAAGCACTATTTGTTGCATCGCTTGGTGTTGCGCGTTGAGGCGCTGTTCGGCATTTTGAGGGTTGTATGCCGCTACCATCTCATCAAAAATCGTCATCGTTGGCATAGAGTTATCAGGTTTTGTATGATAGTTTGCTTAGGTGCGACTTCCGCGATGGCTTGTAATAGCGATATATCCATAGAATGCAATGCGTCCATCTCGAAACGCATATCTTCCTCCAAGAATTGGCGCAACCCCACTAAAGAATTTGGTACTTTGGAAGTAAAAAGAATCGTATCCACCAATGCCTTTTCCGGCGTTGCCATCATATAGGACGATGCACCATCCGAAGTCGATGTTACCCCTAATGCGAAATAAGCACGACTCACGTTATGGTATGCAAACGAGCCCAAAGAATTGCTAAAACTACGTGCGTGACAGGTCGTAATATTCGTGACTAACATCACTCGTTCCGGAATCAAGCCATAATGCCGTAATGCAAATTGCATAGACACATAACTAGGCACATAGAGATGGTTCGCTATAAGCCCCAAACAGGGCTCTTGCTGCGTGACTTCTTGCGACACAACATATAATCCACGCTTCAACGGAACAAGAAATCCCTGTTCAACCCACAACTTAATTTTTGCATTCGGATTACTGTAACCTATAAGCAACGACTTCAGTACTGCGGTACTAACCGGTACATTTCCCAACGGACGTAATATATTCCAATTCGAAACCACGCTGCAAAGGTACTGCTTTTTCAGGATATATGCAAATAAAATCGTATTTTTACGTACAGAAAATGCATTTTTTCTGCATTTACTGTGCGAGATTTGACAATTTATGGTACTTTATCGTTCACTCGGCAGATGTCCGAAGTACTCTTTGTAACATTTGGTAAAATAACCCGGAGAGGAGAAACAGAGTTCCATCGACACCTGTTGCACCGTCATGTCGGTGGTACGCAATAACTCGTCCGCGCGTAACAATCTCCGTTCACGGATATAATCCAACGGCCCTTTCCCGGCTACCGCTTTCACACGACGGAATATCTGCGTGCGACTAAGCGCCAACTCACTACCCAGATACTCCACGTTCAGATTCGGATCGGTCAGGTGGTCTTCCACGATCTGTTTCATTCGTTCGGCAAACGCCACATCACGACGACTAAGTTGAATTGCTTCTTGTACTTCCTCCAGCTGTGGGATAATATCATGCTTGATCTTCGTCTGGATCTTACGCTGCTTGATGAAGACATAGGCTAAGGTGATGACGAACAGGATAAAGAAAAACACCACAAAGAGGATCAGTACAACTCGGTCGAAGCGTAACTGTTTCCATTTGCTTTCCGCCTGCATCTGCACGATATGCAGGGTCTCCAGATCACGCGTGATAGCTTCGTCCTGCTTGAGCATGGGATAGGCAGCCGTGATATCCACCAGCGTGGTCTCGAGCACCGTATCGCGCACGTACGATTCCTTATGTAAGATGTGAGCGGCAGCATCAATTATCATATCGCCGCGGGAAGAGTACGTGGCGGAACATTCTATTTTACCATCTACGATAGCCTGCAAGCCCGGATGAATGCCGTCCACGCCCATGATAGGAACACCCCCCGCTGCCTCGGCAGCCCCGATAGCCATAAGGTCGTTATGCGCCACGATAACATCAGGCAAGGGGTGATTCTCCAGATAAGCAGAGACAACCTCATAGGCATTCTCCTGGTACCATCTTCCCATCACGCTCTGCACCTCTACTTTAGCCTCTAACCCTTCGCCTTTCGCCTCTTCGATACCTTCCATCATTCCTTTATGGCGAAGCGTAGCAGGAGTTGACCCCGGCAATCCGGCTACCTCCAGTACGACGAACGGCTTCCTTTTCGCCTTTGATCCTTTGTCACTCGCTTTTCCTATCACCCATTGCGCCATCAGTCGGCCTACCTTGTAGTTATCACCACCTATAAAAGCAGTCCATTCGTCACCGGGAACACGGCGGTCGGCTACAATCACCGGGATGCCTGCCCGATAAGCTCTCGTCACAGCAGGTTGTACCTGCTCCGCCTCATTGGGGCTGACTATCAGCAGATCCACACGCTCTTTGATAAAACTATCGATCTGGGCACACTGCAACTCATTGCTGCCGTAAGCTATACGGCGCGAGAGCGCCATATCGGGATGAAGCAATAGCTCACGCTCCATCTCATAGTTCATCTTCTGCCGCCACGCATCGTCCAGACACTGGCTTACACCGATACGATACTGCGGCTGACGCGTACTACAACCCGTTAGAAATAAGAGCAAAACAAAGGTACTGATAATGATGTTTCTCATGGTGCAACATTTTTTGACGTTGCAAAAGTACAACATTTTTTTGATATATGCAAGAGATCGTGTGATTTTTTTTAAAAAAAGCGACCCACCGAAGTGGATCGTCTTTCGACAAAAGTAGTAAGGGGAACGGTTAGTATAATTTTTGTGTCGTATAGGGAACAAAAAATCATGTACTATGTGTTCTGAACAACACAAATCCGGCGTGCCGAAGGTACGACAAAAATTAATATTGTCTAAGCCAAAGTTGCAACACCGGGTCGGAGAGATAAAGTCCACCTTCGCGTCGCTCAATAAAGTCCTTTTCAAGCAATAACTTTTGCATTTTGGAAGATATTGGTCATCATATGCTGCCTGCTTCCGAACAAACAATACGACACGTGTTGCTGATGCTGCCAAACGCCACGCATACGTTTCTGCACGTAGATGCTATCCGGCCATTCGCCTATCTGCTGAAACTCATCAATACACACGACAATGTGCTTACCGATATGCCGAGCAAGTATTTCCGGCAAAGACAATATCTCTTCCGGCGAATATTCTTTAGGGGTGATACCCAATGAAAAGGAGTATTCTGAAGCCAAAATTTCTTTATTCTTAACAAGTTCACCGATTGGTGGTCCACTAAGTAGTGAACTTCAAAATCCGCTGCCGAAGTTACAACAAATATTTTTATACAAAAAAGAGACCCCTGAGGGTCTCCTGGGGTCCCCAAAGTAAAGCTCTGTTTGCTTTGGGGAGAGCGTAGATCAAAACCTAGGCGTAATCGAGCGGCTGTGCTGCGAGTCACGCGAAGTTTTAGATCAAGCGCGCGGATGCTCGGCGTCGTAAGCCTGACCGCAGACTTTCCAGAGGTACGCGTTGAAGGTTTTCTTACCTCCTGCCGTGTTCTTCTGGGCCTCGAAGGCTTGCTGGTCGGCACCGATCGTGGTGAGGTTAATCGCGCGATCTGCGACGGCTGCTTTTACCGTTGCGAAGCGGGTACGTGCCGCGATCTCCTTGGTGGACAAAGCAGTCGCACGAACGGTTTTCTTACGCAGGTAAATGCGGTTACAATCCGAACTCTCGGTCGGTGCTACACGGTGGGTTCCAAGCAGCATCTTGGAACAGCTGTGTTGGCCGTTCTTACCGGGTTTACTTAATGCGCCGGATACAGAGTCGATACCGGCACTCCATTCTACTTTTGCCATAGTTAATAAAAATTTAGGTTTGGTTAATAATTAAAGTTTCTTACTCGCGTCATACGTCTCTACGGTGCGGGTTTGGATGACGACGCTGGTGTCGCCCTTCTGCCATGCTTCGCTACGAGTCGTGATCGTCCGCGTCACGTTGCAGGAACTCAGTCCGAAAGCCGTCCCCAGTGCCGTCAAGGCTGCGATCAGCACGCTAATGACGATCTTGATAATCTGTTGCTTACTCATAATCAGTCTCCGTTAGAAATCAGATCCCCATTGGAATCGTAGTTCCCGTTCAGTTTCTTCATCGCGTAGCCGAACAAACTGCCGATCTTGTGCTGCGCATTGTACTCAGCCACCAACTGGGTCTTCTGCTCGCTCGTTCCTGCCAGAATCGCACGCACAGCCGCTTGCACCTTCGTGAAACGCGCTTTCGCCGCAATCTGCTTTGCACTCGGCTCTTTTGTACTCGGGTTACACAACTTGCCGGTATAGACCTTACCGGTTTTCTTGTTCGTGCGGAAGTACACATCGCTGTGCTCACACACTTTCTTGCTCATACTCTCGATGAGCGCCATTGGCTTAATCTCTGCCATACTAGTTAAAGTTTAAAAGTTTAATGGTTAAATGTTTAATCGTTTTCCGCTACCTCGAGACGTACCTCCTCGTGCTCGTGCAACGCGCAATACAGTTCCATAAAGAACCTCTCGCGTGCGCCGAACTCAATCAGGTACAGCATCGATTGGCGAAAAACACTCCCGAACACGAGTCGCATACGGCCGTCAATACGCCTCATGCCTACGGGATAAATAAGCGTCGTCGGGAGCAATGCACCGGGACAGATCTCGTACACGTCTCCAATCATTTTCAGGTGTTCGTTATACCCGCCCTTCTCATTGGGCTCCAAGTGAACGGTATAGAGCGTGCCTCGCTGCAACTCGCCCCATTGACGCTTGTGTCGGATGTATTTCAAGTACATAATCGTGTTGTTTTTCAAATTCGAATGCAAAATTAGGGGGTTTTGAAAAACCGATCGGGGGACATCTCCACACATCTCCACACAACGCGTTATTTTCTGCAATTTTCCTCTATATCGTATTTCTCGCAGAGGTAACGGACGACTTGAGGGGGAAGGACTTTGGATTTGGGACTCACGCCCTGAGAACGAAGGTATTCCGCATCTGACCGCAGCCAACTGCGGAAGGTGTCACGCTTGACACCCGCCGCAGCGGCCAATTCGGATTTGAGCATCGCTTTCATAGCCCCATCTCCTTCACCACCTCTTTCCATAACTTCTTACGGCTCTTCTGCGCACCGGCACCGATGCGTTTGTTGACCTCGGAAGCAATGATCGAGAAGCGTTTCTGGTTCGCGATCTCCGCAAACGTACGCTCATGGTACGTCCGGTTCGGACAGCGCTGCACTACCTGCTGACCGCGGTACTTACGGAAATAATAACCGTCGTTGTTCAACTTGCCCCGAAGGACATCAATCGGAATAATCAATTCTGCTTTCATAACATGTTAAATTGTTAAATGGTTATTAATGGTTCTCGCAAATATGCGAGAAAAGGGCTCAATATTTCTTAGACGTTACAGTGACGTACGCGATGGTCGCGAAATGGTCGCGAGAATGACAGTTAAATGACAGTATGACAGTATGACAGTTGTTTTATCAAATACCCACACACGCGTGTGTGAAGTTATATATAGGGAGCTGTCATCTGTCATACCGTCATGACTTTGCATTGATGTTACGATTGGCATTCACCTCGTCTGCATCGAGTTCACGAACCAACCATCCGCGAATCTTGCCACCCAGACATTTTTGAGTATACCCTGCTTTCTTGAGGAGCATGCCAAGACGGTTGAGCGGCATCGGCTTCTTGATACTGCCTTTGATAACAAGTTTGTCACTGATCTCGGCGGTCGTCATGAACTTACCTTCTCCCTCAAAGGGCACATCGAAATAGACAGCCAGCAGTTGCTCTTCGTTCTCCTGGGCACGGAAATCATCGTTATGGGCTTCGAGTTGGTCGATATCGTCCAGGTCAAACCAATACTGGAACCCCATCTCTATCAGGTATCGCGCCTGCGCATAAATCGCTTCGTACGGCAGGGTGATATAGAAGGGATTGACGATGTTCTCCACCTGGAAGGGCAGCCACCGGCGGTTACCGGTGAGGTCGGTGAGGAACTCCTGCTTATTGCCGGAAGCGCAGAAAGAAGCCAGACGGACACGACGCTCTTTGGTATAACCGTACGCCGCCCGCTCAGAGATATCCGAGGCGGTGATAACAGATTTCATGACGTTGAGCTCTTTGGTTCCCATCGCATCGATCTCATCGAGGGCGATTAGTCCGTATTCGGCGATTCGGAGCCGCTCGTCTTTGTTGAGTTGCGTACTATTCGCCATCTTACAGCCGTACGCCCGCAGTTCCGGCGGGAGCAGGTGCTCGAGCCAGGTGGTTTTGAAGATACCCTGCCGTCCGATGAGCACGAGAACCTGCTGGTTAACGACCTCGTCCTTGAGCCATGAGGCTACCATAGCCACGAACCATTTGATGAAACACTTGCGCCACAGCTCCTGTTCCGCCTCTCCGCCGGCGACGGTCACCTGCTGTGCAAGCCAGGACAGCACATCGGGTTGACCGAACTCATACGGACGACAACGCAGCACATACTCGCGCAACGGATGGACATCCGGGATACGGTGCGACTGCAGCACCGCCAGCACCTCTTTGGCGGCGATACTGAGTCCGCTCTCCTTCGAGCAGTCACAAACGATGTCGTTGATATCACTCGTCGTAACATCTCTCCACCTCGCGTTCATCATTTCATCATTTAGTGCGTCAGCACGGCTCATTCCATCATTGATTTGAACTTTGTTCGAGATCACATCATGCCGCAGCCGACCTTCATCTACATAATGCGTCTGTATATAATCGCATACAATCTCTTGCCTATTCATTGCTTTGCTTGTAAAATGTGCGGCGAAGTTACTGCTTTTTCATTAAATAATGCAGGAAAAAGTCCCGAAAGTGATTTATTCAGGCAAAAAGACCTTGAAAAGTTGCATTTTTGCATAAAAAACGACTTTTGAAAGTCTTTTTTTGAAAAATATTTGCACTATTCAAAGTTTTTTTGTACTTTTGCATCGGGTTTTGGAAAAACGGACAAAATCAGTGTAAAATGATATAGAAAAACGGACAAAATACCGATAATTTATATTGAATAAACGGGCAAATAAAGGGATGTAATTATGCTTAATCGACACATTGACAGTATTATAGAACGCCATTATGCTTCCACAAAAAAGGCACTGTTGCTTACGGGGGCTCGTCAGACGGGTAAAACATACGCTATACGTCAGTATGCAAAGCATGCAGGGATGCAATTGGTGGAGATGAATATTGTGCTGCAACCAGAGACGCGGAACATTCCTCGTGGAGCAGCGAATGTACAAGAACTGCTCCTGCGTATCTCGGCTTTTGCTAATAGACCTTTAGTACCCGGCAAGACGCTTATCTTCTTTGATGAGATACAAGACTACCCGGACATCATGACCTGGGTGAAAGCGCTCGTAGATGAAGGGCATTTTAGTTATGCATTGAGTGGTTCGTTATTAGGATTGGAACTGCAAAACATCCGTTCAGTACCGGTAGGTTATATGGATGAATATCAGATGTACCCGTTGGATTTTGAAGAGTTCATCCGAAATATCGGTGTGACGAATGAAGTGATTGCATCAGTACGCGAAGCATGGGAGCAACAAATACCCGTAGATGCATATATACACGAGAAAATGATGCGGCTCTTTAATCTCTATCTCATCGTGGGCGGCATGCCTGCTGCTGTGCAGAAATATGTGGATACGAACGATCTGCAGCTTGTGATTCGGGAACAAAAGGCTATCCTTACCCTTTACAAAAAAGACATTGCGAAATATGATCCTAATAACAAACTCTATATCAACGATATCTTCGAACTCATTCCGTCCGAACTGAATGCCAAGAACAAACGATTCATTCTCAAGAATCTGAATGAACATATCAAGTTCTCTCGGCATGAGAATAGTTTCGTATGGCTTCGAGATGCCGACATGGCGCTACCAACCTACAATGTAGAAGAACCGCGTGTACCGCTTAAGTTGAATGAGTTACGGAACCTATTCAAACTATTCCAGAACGATGTAGGACTACTGGCATCGCAGTATGCCGGAGGTATTCAATTGCAGATTCTGCAAGGCGATGTATGCATCAACAACGGTGCCATCTATGAGAATGCGGTCGCACAAGAGCTACACGCTCACAGCTGGAAGTTGAGGTATTTCAATAGTAAGAAACAAGGCGAAGTCGATTTCCTGTTGGAGCAAGACAGTGAGATCATTCCGTTGGAAGTCAAGTCGGGCAAAGACTACCAGCGTCATGTGGCGTTGAATAATCTGTTAAGTAATGAGCAATACCATATCCGCCGAGCCATCGTCCTTAGCAATGATAATGTATCGACAATTGGTAATGTGCTCTATATACCTATCTATATGACCATGTTCATACATCATAACAAGCAAGAAGGTCCTATCATCTATCATCCTGAATTACCATAATAGAGAAATCACCGCCACATACAGTGACGGTGATTCTTTTTTTAGTGCTTACGTCTGACGAATTTACGGATAGCAGATTCGTCATAACCAACGACATCGCCGGTGTGCTTAGCGATAGAAGACCAACCGCGTAGCAGTTGGTAGTCATAGAAGCTCCGGATAATGTCCTCCTTCGCTTCGTGAACGTTAAACGCCACTTGATGGATGTTGTCGGAATTGTCGCCAAGCACTTCGCTCAAGCGTACGCTCAGCCACTCTCGCAACTCAGCGTTAAAATCATATTTTATCATTGTAATTACACCGGAAGGCGGGAATGCTCCATGGCAACGTGCCACGGAGTGTGCCTCCGGCATAATTACGAAAAAAAGAGACGGTAACCCGCATGGATTACCGCCTCTTGCGATACAATGAGCCTAAAGGCTACTCTTTACCATTGCTCATCGGTGATGGTGCTGCTCAGACCCATCTGGTCGCCGGTAGGAGCAGGCGCTGCACTTCCGGCAAGGAGATTGGATTGCAATGCAATCAACGCTACGGTTACTTCCGGTTGAAAATATGTCTTAGCCATAACTTGTTTCCTTTCTATTTAAATTGTTATACATTCAACCTTTACATATTACTTAACCATCATACCGTTTGCGTTGTACTCAACACCGTTGCGGATGATAATGAGCTGACCGTCACGGAGTACCTTTGTACTTTGTACATTGCCTTGTACATTCTCAACGCCGGTAGCGGCATCGAAGATGAACGGCATGCGGCGCGGAGCTTGGTTCGAACCGCTATATACTACATACGCCTTGTGCGCATTGAGGTTAGCAGCGGTATAGTGATAGAATCCAACCACACCATCGGTACCTGCCAATACGTAGCAATTAGCCGGAGTAGCAATCTGGGTATCGGAACCTTGCAGGTCGTTCGTTGCCGTGAAGGTAACAGCCGCTGCATCGCTCGGGGTAAGAGTGAACGAATTTTCGGTCGATTTGAGGATTACCGCATTGTCTGCCGGAATCACCTCACCTGCCTCTGCTATCTTGGTCAGCAAGAGGTTGGCACCGCTCAGGTCAGCCACGTATGCCTCTACACCTGTAGGCAATTCGTACTTAAAGTTGCTGTCATAGAACGTGCTGTAATAAACGCTTGCATCCTGCGGATCTGCGTACGGTGTGATCGGATCAGTTACCGGAGCGGGTTTCTCCAAGAAGATACGGCTAACGGTAAAGGAACCTGTTACCGCACTCTGCAGAACCAACGCATCTACATTAGTGATATCAAATCCCTCAGGAACGGCAGTCAGGTCAATCACAACGTAATTGGTTTCGAGAGGATCATGCCCCTCTATGCCCAGTTCCCCGCTCATAGTAACACTCGTCGGGTATACGTATCCCGGGTTTCTGATCTCCGCCTTAAGGTACCAATATTCACCTACGCAGCCTTCGATGTTGTCCACTACAACGACCAGTTTGTTCCATCCGCTCCAATTGGCATTTCCAAAACTGGTAGCGATAGCACCATATGCGCCTGTAATTGTACCTGCTAATTTGCCATCTACGTTCTCTTTGGAACTATCCCAGCCCCACCATGCGGATGCATCGAGAGTTATATCTTCTGTTAGCATTTGCGGCTCGGGAGTCGGTTCGGGTTCCGGTTCGGGATCGGGCACCTCTTTCTCCAAGAAGATACGGCTAACGGTAAAGGAACCTGTTACCGCACTCTGCAGAACCAACTGACTTACGTTGGTAATATCGAATCCCTCAGGAACGGCAGTCAGGTCAATCACAACGTAATTGGTTTCGTTAGGATTATGCCCCACTATGCCCAGTTCCCCGCTCATAGTAACACTCGTCGGGTATTCGTATCCCGGGTTTCTGATCTCCGCCTTAAGGAACCAATATTGACCTTCGCAGCCTTCGATGTTGTCCACTACAACGACCAGTTTGTTCCATCCGCTCCAATCGGCATTTTCAAAACTGGTACCGATAGCACCATATGCGCCTGTAATTGTACCTGCTAATTTGCCATCGACGTTCTTATGGGAACTATCCCAGCCCCACCATGCGGATGCATCGAGAGTAATGTCCTCTGTTACCGGATCCTGAGCAGTTCCTTTCTCCAAGAAGATACGGCTGACGGTAAAGGAACCTGTTGCCGCACTCTGCAGAACCAACGCATCTACATTAGTGATATCAAATCCATCAGGAACGGCAGTCAGGTCAATCACAATGTAATTGGTTTCGTGAGGATCATGCCCCTCTATGCCCAGTTCCCCGCTCATAGTAACACTCGTCGGGTATTCGTATCCCGGGTTTCTGATCTCCGCCTTAAGGTACCAATATTCACCTACGCAGCCTTCGATGTTGTCCACTACAACGACCAGTTTGTTCCATCCGCTCCAATTGGCATTTTCAAAACTGGTACCGATAGCACCATATGCGCCTGTAATTGTACCCTCCAATTTACTCTCGACGTTCGCTTGGGTACTGTTCCAGCCCCACCATTCGGATGCATCGAGAGACTTGTTCTCTTGAACCGTTGCACCAAACATGCCGACGCTCATGAGCGCGGCACAGAGAAATGTAAAGAATTTTCTCATCTTTTTTAGATTTTTAGTTAAACAAAATATAGTTTATAATTGATTTTTGGGATCGTTTTGGGTCCTTTTGGACGCCTATCCAAAATCGACGGCAAAATTACTGCTTTTGTTTGACATGGACTAATACATTTCCGACCGATTTTATGCGTTTTTCGACAAACGCACCAATCAGGCAAGAAAAACACAGAAAAAATCGCCCCAGATCATAGTGCGAAGGTATGGGGCAAACTTGTAGGGCTTCATTGATTATTTCAATTTTAAAATTATAATCTTTCAATTAATTCGATACACATGCGGGAGTTATGATAGGGGCATTTCCAGAATCCGGCTTTGTCGTTGGACGTGTCGGGTGTACCATCTGGGAGGATTGCCCAGTACCACTCCCCATGTTCGCGGTCGATAAGATGGGATTGAATATAGTCCCATGCCGCCTCCGCCATCTCGAGGTTTATGGCGGCTTCGACAGGAAGATCTTTCTGATTCAGTTTCCATTGGTCTATATATCCGACCACCGCTTCGGCATAGCACCACCATTGGGACTCATTGAGGATTCCATCTTCTGCAGCTTGCGCCAGTTGTTGGCAGACAGGAAGTGTTTCTTGCAGCAAGATGGGGTCTCCTAATACCTCCAGCGCCTCATGCAACAGCCATGCGGCTTCGATATCATGTCCGGGGGAAAAAGAAACCCCTCCCTGCCCCTCCCCACAAGGGAGGGAAGACCAGTTCTCGTCAAAGAAAAGCATCAAGTGACAGGTTGCGGGATCAAAGATACGGTTGGCAAAGATGTCGATAAGTAAACGCAGTTGGCGCGCTACGCGTGGGTCTTTGTACACGCGGTAGAGGTTGGTGTATGCTTCGAGCACATGGAGATGGGTGTTCATCGTGAACGCCGCGTTCTCATCCTGTTCGGAGAGACGCATGTCCGCGAGATCTTGCCAATCGCGTGTCAGGGCCTCAAGGTAGCCATTTTTACATTTACTCATATTCTCATTTTCAAATTTGTAGGCATGCGCCTCAATGTCTTCGAAGAGACGAATAGCGGCAGAGAGTGCCTCTTGGTCATTCGTCAGGCGCACGTACTCGGCGAGGCCGTAGATAGCATAAGCGATAGCGAAAGTCTGTTTCCTGGTGTCAAGGGGTGTACCATCCGCATGGATTGACCAATAGACGCCTCCGGACTCGCGGTCGATGAAGTGGTGCATGAAGTAGTCGTAGGCACGATATGCCAGGAGGCGGTAGGGGGTGCTATGCAGCACACGCGAGGCAGCCGAGAAAGCCCATAGGATACGTGCATTGAGCACAGCCCCTTTGGGCGCATCGGGATGGAGGATATTATGTCCGTCGATACGGCCGTAGAAACCGCCCCGTTCGTTATCCACCATGCGGGTAGCCCAGAAAGGAAGGATATTGGATTCGAGCAGAGACTGAGACTCTGCTCGAAGATTTTCATACTTACTCATTTTCGAAAAGGGCATCTATACCGGCAGAGAGGGCAAAGAGGGTGACATTCCAGTTGATGGTGACCTCGTTGGAGGCATAAGATGGCTGATAGTCCAGATAGCTCTCGTCGGCGGGTACGTTCTTGGGGTACTTGACCCCATCGGTAGCCGCATCCTGCCGTGCAGGGTTTGGTCCTCCGGCAAGGAAGCCCGGCAGCGTACCTTTGGCATGGCTGTACGAGAGACGATGGTGCGGATGACTGGTCGGATGTGTACCAAAACCCGTGACGTAACAGAAACCCGTTGCGTTCTGACCGAGCACGTAGTTGAGGCAGCGTTCTGCGTTGATGAGGTATTTCTCATCCCCCGTAAGGCGGTAGGCATAAAGGCACTCCACCCCACGCCAGCAACATCCCTCGGAGTTGCAGCCCCAGAAGAAATCCGATTCGCGGTTACCGTAAGGGCTATTATAGACGGAAATATCTGTCGCCTCTTTGAGGTAAGGCTCCAAATGAGCGGTTAAGGGTAAGGGGTTACCGATTACGGGGTCGTGCATCAACAGGTCGAGGTATGCCAATTCGGCTACGTTGCCCCATACCGCCGGTTGAAAACAGGCGATTTGTGATTTGTAATTTATGATTTGTGATTTATACTCTTCCTCTCCGGTCAGCAGGTAGAGCTCCGTGGCAGCCCAGTAGAACTCGTCCGTTACGTCAAAATCATCGTAGGCACCCGTGGTGATCGCCGGCTTGAATTCCTCGTTCATCTTCGGCTGGTCATAATAGACGGCAGGATGCGCCTGTGCCCAAGCGTAGGCACGAAGAGCGGCTTGCTTGGCTTGCGCGCAGAAGGTCTCATCGTACGGTGCATAGACACGTGCGGCAAGCGCCATTGTGGCGGCAAAATCAAGCGCAGCGGCAGTCGTTTTGAGGACTACGTAACGCGGTTTCTTGCACTGGTCGGGACGGATGAAACCCTCAAAATCGGGTTCGGTGAGCTTATGATACACACCGCCGTCCAGGTCCTGCATCGTCAGCATCCAGCGGAGGTTGTACATCGCTTCCGACAACATGTCGGGACATTTGTCATTTGAGATTTGAGATTTGAGATTGGAGATTTGAGATTCGGGGATGTTGAGGCGGAGGGTATCGAAATAGGCTTTGTTGAATTCGTACGCCATGAGCCATACGCCCATCGTGAAGCCGGAGTTGACGATATACTTGTTATAATCGCCGGCATCGTACCACCCTCCGGGTGAGGAGATGATCGTTCCCGCAGGACGCTCTTCGGTCGCTGCTGAAGCATGTACGATCACATGGTCATCGGGATGACCCGCCGGACGTGCGTACCCCTCTGCGTATGGCTCTTCCGTCGCCATGGACGCACGCTGGTGGTAGAAGGCACGGAGAGCCGCACGCGTTAACTCACGATAAGGCCTATTGGAGATTTGAAATTTGAGATTGGAGATTTGATCATTCTCCACATAGAGGGTGTAATCACCACACGCTTTCAATTCCGAGAAATCGACCAGCTGGCAGGGTTTGCCGGATACGGGATTGAGTTTCGTATCCGAAGCCACCCCACTCCATACGGTGTCCGCTGATTGGAGGATATAGACCTCACAGGGAGCGGCGTTGAGGGAGTCCACGATGATTGTTGCTGTTTTCTCCTGATGAGGGGCAAAGCCTACCTGGTTCAGACGGATAGGACCGTTGTCGGGGTTGAAATGGCTGCAACTGACAAGGAAAGTACAAAGGGACAAAGTACCAAAGACAAAGTACCAAGGACGATGTAGGGAGGTGTAGTTTTTCATTTTTTCAACGGGAATTTATAAGCTAACAATGCCATGATACATGCTATACCGGCAGGGAAGAGGCTGAACAGCGCCCATACCATCGTCCTTACGGACTGCTCGTCGGTAATGGTAACCACCGTATCGCCTGTCAGTATGTCCGTTTCCGACACCAGTCCGGCAACGCCCAACAGGAAGGCGATAAGGCTTGCGGAGATAGCACCTCCGAACTTCTGCGCCATCGTTCCCGAAGAGAAGATCAGACCCGTCGAAGAACTGCCGTAGGTCTCGGTCGCATAATCCGCCACGTCGGCATACATGGACCACAAGAGCGGCGAGTACAAGCCTGCACCGACCGATGTGAGCATGGATACCGCCACCATCCACCATATATACGCAGGATCCATCGGAATGAAGAAGAACACTACCGAGCATACGCAGCAGATGATAGAAGCCCACACGAACGCCATGCGTTTGGAACCCACCTTGCGGGTGAACCACGGGCTGACAGCGCCGAAGACCATACAGGTCACCTCGCCAAACGCCATGAAGGCGGTGTAGTTGATGATGAACCGGCCGACCGTCACATCGCCGTCAAGGCAGTAGGTGAACATATAGCCCACTACCGCATAACGGAAACCGTTGAAGAAATTCGTGCAGACCGCCACGAGGGTCATATAAACCCAGGGTTTGTTGCGGAACAGGTCGCCGTACTGCTTGAAGGTGAATTTTTCGGCACGTACGGGTTTATGTCTCTCCTTGGTCAGCAATCCGCAAGCGAGGGTCATCAGCATGGCTATCAGTCCGAAGACCGCTCCGACTACCGCATACTGGTGCTGATCCGATCCGCCTGCCCATTTCTGCACCATCGCAAACGTGAGCAGCGTCACGAATCCCATGGCGTAAGCACCCACCATACGGAAGGCGGAGAACTGGTTGCGTTCGTCGCCGTCCTCGGTCATCACATTGAGCAGCGAACCGTACGGCACATTGACCATCGTGTAGCATACCATCATCAGCAGGTAGAAGCCGTACGCCCATACACGCTTACCGGTCATTCCGAGTTCCGGCGTATAGAGAAGCAGCGCAAAAACGATGCCAAAGGGGATAGCGCCGAAGATGAGCCACGGGCGGTAGGTGCCCCAACGCGACTGGGTACGGTCAGCTATAGAACCCATGAGCGGGTCCGTGATTACATCAAACATACGCGCGAGCAGCATGAGCGCAGCCGCGTCCGCGAACGTAAGACCGAACACATTGGTAAAGAAGAGCGGGAACGCTACGGACATAATTTTCCAGGTGATGCCGCCGGAAGCGGCATCACCCAGAGCATATCCGATTTTTTCTCGTAAAGGAGCCATTATTTATACGTGATTTTAGTTACCGTAACACCAAATCCTACTACCTGCATCGATCCTTCTGCCTCTACTTTCTCTTTGCTTTGCGCGGAGTAGGTGAAACTGATCGGATTATTGTCTTCTTTTGCATCGGTTTTTGCCATGACCTCGAAATCCCACCAATCGGTTTGCACCTCTACTTGGTGATATTCACCGCCTGCCATGTCGAAATAGATCGATATGATAGCTCCGGCGGGAACCTGCTCCATGACGTCTTTCATCACTTTGAGAGTAACAGGTGGTTGGATCTCCCAATCCAGCGTTACAGCTCCGGTCCACAGCGTTACTTCCATCGATGCGCGTGTGGTAACCTCCGTAGGAGCATCTACGTCTGTACCGAAACGTACGGCAGAACCATCCTTGTTGCGCATAGAGAGCGTGTATTCTCCTAATGCGAGATCCGGTGCAGTCAGGGTAACTGTTGTGGCGGTAGCAACCAGGTTGGTAATCTCCACGTCACCGACCTTGACGCTTGCTACATTCTGCAGGTTAACACCGGAGATTACCCATTCCTGCGCAGGAACAAAGGAATCATAACCGGACAAAGCCAATACTCCGTTGTGCACATATAATTTATCTGCGCCGTACCGCTTACCGCTTGCATCTTTGAGGCGTACGTAATACGCACCATCTTCGATCTCCGGCAATGCGAATGTGATCTGATCATCCGCTATAGCAGTCGGCGTGATGGTCTTGATCACTTTGGTGCCAAACACATCGCTGGTCAGGTCCAGATCCGTGACGGTAGAGAGGTTCGATCCATTTAGTGTACAAGGCATACCCGGCACAAAGTGACGTCCTTCAGCCGGAGCGCCCGAATACGGATCTGTTGTTCCCGGATTAACGGTCAAGGTACCGGAACGGGAGGTGCGTTTGCCTGCCTGCGTAACAGCCTCGATGGTCAATGCATATTTACCGGCGAGGAAGCACATGTTAATCTTTGTTCCCGTGAATACCAGTTGGTCATCCAGATACCAGTTGACGGTCGTGTATTGCGACGGCGTAACGATCACTGAATCCACCAGCGGCGTTTCAGGATTCACCTCCGTAAGGTTGATTTGGCCCGACTTGGTCTCGTATGGAACCAAAATCAGCGGTTGATCGTCCGGAGATTGGGTATCAAACGGCTCATTGCTCTGACACGAAGTGAGTGCGGCAATCACCATAGCGGCTAAAAGCCCAATATACTTAGTTTTCATACTATCTGTGTTTTTATTGTTAGGTTATGGCGAATTACTTAACATCCCACCAGAGACGTGCATGCCATGAGTATCCTCCTTGTACGCGAGTTTTCGCTTCTTCGTAAGCCTCTTTGCTATACGTCTCTTCTTTGAGCGGGTAGCAAAGGCGGACAGGGATATCATTGCCATCAATGATCGGGTTCTTTCCTGACGGATTCGGAGGCGTGAGTACCGGGAAGTCGGAACGACGTATGTTAGCCCATGCCTCTGCCGGGTTGTGGAAATGCAGGATCCATGCCTGGGTGTTGATCTGGCTCTTCTGTTGTGCTGCCGAAGCACCCCAAGCAATAACCGGTTGTGCCATATATGTGGCATAATCGCTATCCAGAATCGGATCATAGTCATACGTGGTGGTGACGAAATTCATCGCTTCACGGATACCTTCTTCGTACAAATTTTTAGGATTATCACCGGTCGGCCAACCGAGTACAGCTGCCTCGGCACGCAGGAAGCATACTTCTGCGTACGTCATGATCACGCCCGGATTGTCGGAACGAAGGAAGTTAGCTGCCAATTTCGGCTTTAACCAACGAGGATTCTCAGCCGGATTATAATCCGGATGCGCGATTCGGATCTCATCCGTCTTCGCCACGAGCTGACTGCCCGGAATACTATCGTAGGTAGGCCAGTTATCCCATGAGAACTCACCCGGAGCGGTCATGGAGATAATCTCCTTGGAGGGATCGGCTGCTTGCGTAGCCATCACAGCGTCCGTCATATCATAACGTCCTTCACCGGACGAGAGCGACATATAGTCATCGATATAGAAACGGCAGATCAGATTGGTACGCGGATCGTTGTTGTTGTACAACTGTTCCCAGAAGGTTTGGCAGATATAGGTCGGGTTGTTCGCCGGGTCGTTGCCGTAGAAATATTTCGACAGCGCGTTACCGCGGAAGTCCTTGTACGACTCCTGACCGAAACTGTAACTTACTTTCTGGTGCTTGATGAGCGCGTTATCATCTGCGCTGAGCATCACACCGCTATTCAATGCATCGATAAACTCATTCTTTGCCAATTGGGCAATCTCCGAGCTGGGATCTTGCTCGTATAAACCGGACAGACGAATTGCATAACGCAGACGAAGCGAGTTAGCAAACGCTTTCCATTTATCGATATCGCCTCCGAACATCGGATCGCTGTCGATGGCCTTTGCCGTTGCGTTAAAGGCCGATGCGGCTTCTTTCAATTCTTTGAAGAACAGTTTGTACAGCTCCTCTTGAGTATCGTATTTCGGTTTGGAGAGTCCTGTCAGTTCTCCGAGACCAGCTTGTGTATAAGGCACATCGCCGTAGTAATCAGCGAGCAGCGAACCTACATACACGCGGAAGATACGCAGCGCTGCGTTGACGTTCGCATCTTGCGGGTCACTCTTGGAATTCTCGATACCATCGGTGAGATTGCGGAAAGCGCCTGTATAGAGGTTGTTCCACGGACGACTCATCTCATTGTCATCCATACGATGTTGACCTCCGTAGTTCGTGGTGTTCCAACAACCCATGAGGTGTTGCGTAAACGCATAGGTGTAGAGACGGTGTACATCCACATAGTTCATGTCTCCGTACATCTGCATCTGCGCATAGGAGAGTTGATAAGACGGGTTGATCGTATTCGATTTGGTATTATCCGTATTGATTTCCTCGTAAACCTTGTCTGAACAAGAAGCGAAGAAGACGGCACAAAGTGCTACATAAAATATCTTTTTCATAATAGTCATGATTTACAAGGGTTAGAACTTAATATTGAAATTCAGACCGTAGCTACGGCGACTCGGGAGCGAACCATACTCAAGACCGTATCCGGAAGTGTTATACTGCGCATCCGGGTCGATATCCTTGATATTCTTCCATATGATGAAGGGGTTTCGTGCCACGAAGCTGATACCTACATGTTTCACGATACCTTTCTTGTCGAGCCATTCTTTGGGGAAATCAAGGCTGAGGGTCAACTCACGGCACTTGATATACGAGTTATCATAGATGAACATCTCGGGCGAGTTACGCGATACCTCATACCAGTATTTCTCCGGGTTGACGTAGATGTCGTTCTCGTGCCATTTGCCGTCAGCGCCCATATAGACACCGTCTACGAGATAACCGTTCGCGTTACCGCTTGCTCTCCACGCATCGATAGATGTGACACCGGCTGCTTTACGAGCCTCTTCCGAAGCGTACCACTCGGCACGACCGGCAAGGGTCTCTTTGGCTTTACCGGTCTCGTATGCGGAGCGCTCGGACATCGAGAAGATATCCGCACCAACCTTGATATCGAAGAGCGCATGGAGACTAACCATCTTATAACGCAGGGTAGTACTCAAACCACCTGTCCAATCCCACTGGGCATTACCCAACACTTTGTTCTCCTTGGTATAAGTAGGCAGACCCGTGCTGGCATCCACGATTACACGTCCGTCTTCATTGCGCGCCAAGGCCGGACCGCAGATCGAACCGTAGTTCTCGCCTTCGCGGGCAGAAATATAGACGTTACACCAGGTTGCTTTGGCCAACTCAAGCTCTGTCGTTCCTTCGGTGAGGGAGAGCACTTTGTTGATATTCTTCGACCAGTTGAGATTCAAATCCCAGCTGAAGTCCTTCACTTGCACGAGGCGTGCACCGAAGGTGATTTCAAAACCTTGGTTCAAGATCGCGCCGGCATTGATCAAACGGTAATCATAACCGCTGGTAGGCGAAGTCGCCATGGCGATGATCTGGTCACGCGAAGTCTGGTGATAGAAAGTAAAGTCGAGGCTGATGCGTTGGTTGCACCACTTGGTCTCAAAACCGGTTTCCCAGGATTGGGTACGGGTCGGTTTGAGGTCCGGATTCGGTACCAGATTGCCGTAAACAGAACCGATGGTATAACCGGTTGTCCCGAATTGCGATTTGGAGTAACGCAGACCTAACTGATACGGATCGGTATCGCTACCTACTTCCGCCCAGCTCAGACGCAGCTTACCGTACGGCAGCACTTTGCGGTTGGATTTGATGAGTTCCGAGAATACCCACGAAGCACTCACAGACGGATATACGTATAAGTTCTTACCCGGGGCGAGGGTGGAGGATTTGTCTCCACGCACCGTAGCGTCCAAGTAGAGCATATGACGCCAGCCGAGGTTAGCCGAGCCGAAGACGGAAACGATACGTTTGTCGTACAGGTTCTCTTCTACGGATTGGTCCTGGAAACTGGAGATGGCAATGATCTCGCGGATACCCATATCCGAGCCGGTATTGATGACGGTCTGGTTGTGAACGTCATATACGTTTGCGCCGGCGGTAGCGGTGAAGTCGAAATCACCCCATGTGTCCGTGTAGATACCGAGGATCTCGGCATTGATCATACGGTTGTTGAAATAGCTGTTTTGCAGACGGCCGGACTCATAACCCGGAGTGGTCGGATACTTGAAATCCGAGAACTCAAAGCGGTTGATCTCGGCACCTACCGTAGCTTGAATCTTGAATTGCGGGATGATGTTATAGACGATTTTGCCGTTCATACGAAGCAAGTGCTTGTACGATTGGTTCTTGTTTTTGTAGATATCCCAGTACGGGTTGACGTTGTACGGATCCATACCGTTCCAGTTCTGGTACTCACCATCTGCTGTTTGGTAGTTCTTGAGCCAGTTCTGGTCATAAGTGGTAGAGAGCGTCATCAAGTTCTTACCTACGTTCGACTTGTCATCACCCAGCGCCGGACGGTTCTTTACATCCTCGTGCACATAGTTGACGTTGAAATCCAGATCCACCGGACCGAGCGAGGTGTTGGCACGCAGGTTAAGCGTATTACGACTCATCTTGGAGTTCGGCAGAATATCTTTGTTGCGCATGTCGGAGTACGAGAAACGCAGACCCGTTTTACCGGTGTTCATCGAGATGACAGCGGTGTTGTTGGCCGTCAGACCGAGTTGGAAGAAATTAGCGGTATTATTCGGAACGATAAGGAACGGATGTTCCTGACCGTCATAATAACGGAGTACCAGACCGCCATCGGCTTTCGGCCCCCAGGATTTATTGGTGTTGGAAACAGCATCAACATTATACATACCGTCCGACCCCATACCGTAGACTTGTTGTACGTTATCCCATTGGCTCAACTGGCTGTCAAAAGTGAGTGTTCCGTTATACTCAACGCCCCATTTGGCATCTCCGGTATTGGCTTTCTTGGTGGTGATCAGGATCACACCGTGGCTGGCGCGGCTACCATAGAGCGCTGCGGCTGCCGGACCTTTGAGCACCGACATCGACTCGATGTCATCGGGGTTGATAGACGAGATTCCGTCACCGAGGTCATAACCGCCTTCTGTACCGGCTTGACCGAAACCGGTGTTATCCATCGGTACACCATCGATGACGTAGAGCGGCTGGTTGTTACCGGTCATCTCCGTCGTACCACGCAGTACTACGCGGGTGGAACCGGATGCACCGCCGGCGGTCTCTTGAACCACCAGACCGGCTACACGACCGGCTAAGGAGTTGGCTACATTGACCTCTTTCGCTTTGGTCAGTTCGTCTCCTTTGACCTCACCTACTTCGTAGCCCAGCGCCTTGCGGTCACGCTTGATACCCATGGCGGTAACAACTACCTCTGAGAGGACTTCGGTGTTTTCCGACATGGTGATGTGAATAGGGTTACCGGTCACTTTGACGGTCTGAGATGTGTAGCCCATGTAGGAGAACTCGAGTTCATCGCCTACATTGGCTTGAATAGAGAACTGACCATCCATATCGGTAATAGTACCGACGGTGGACCCTTTGACGAGCACACTGGCGCCGATGAGCGGACCGTCCGCGTCTTCGACCGTACCCGTAACGATGTTTTGCGAGAACGCCAAGCCTGTAGTTCCCACGAGGAGAACTACAAGGCTAAGCATATACCTGAAATAGGCTTTCATGGTACTAAGGATTTTAAGTTTAACGTACAATCATTTTATGTCCATTGAGAATGACGATCCCTTTGTAGTCCTCTCCGACGGGTTGTCCGAGGAGGTTGTAACGGATACCGTTGCTGCGGAGAGTAACTTGCTCGATGGCGGTAGCCTCTTCTTCTTTCTCCAGATAAACGCGGCTGATAAGGAACTTGGCTCCATTCGGTTGGCACTGGATAGCCAGGACGCGCGCTTTTGTGAGATCAAAGCCGGTTTTCTCCTGTTTGAGGTCGATGACGAGGTACTGTTGTTGGGAGCCATCAGCGTCATTGCCGAGCAGACCTTCCATCTGGCAGTCTTCGTTATCAGCGTGGTCACGCAGATATGCTTTGAGTTGGAACCATTGGCCTACGCAGCCGTCCATACGGTCCACGAGGATGATGATCTTGTCCCATCCCGAGAGGTCAATTTCGGGGTCCCAGCCGGTAGAGAGCGCGCCCCAGTCGCCGGTCAGTTGAGCCTGCAAGCCTCCTTCTACGGCTGTAACGGAGCAGTTATATCCCCATCCCCAGTCGCCGGGAGTGAGCGCGATGTCTTGCTGAATAGTTTCAGCACACATAGTGACAGCTGTCATGGCAGCGATGATAAAAGAATAAAACTTTTTCATAATTGAATTGATTTTAAATGGTTAATAATGATTGTTATTAGTGTTTTGTTTGTTTTCTTTTTGGGTGCGTAGGCTTTGTGGTGCGGAGTCATAAACGCTCTGTAGCGTGTATGCGGGATCGTTGTTCTCCCATGAATCAACCATAGCGCGTACTGCTTGTTCTCCGTTGCCTATATATTTACCTGTCTGGTGGTTGATTACGCCGAATCCGTCATTGCCTCCTTTGCTGTTTCCATTGTCCCAATAGAGCGCAGGTATGCGACGGTCACGCATCGCCTTGCATATATACCGGAAATAATAGAGACGGAAAGGCTCATCTGCCGCCGATGCGCGACGCACGGCACCAAACTCGCCGAAATAGACGGGAATGCCTCGGCGGACGTACATGTTATAAAGCCGGTTGAGCATCCCTACATACGCGTTTTCATCCGACCCGGGAACGACATCCACTCCGGTGTGTCCCCATTCGTTCTTGTCCGCCGATCCGGCAAAGTCCCAGGGGTCGTAGCTATGAACGGCTACCAGAAGCCGGTTCGGTACTGCATCTTCCGGCAGAACGAGGTTTTCAACCGTCAGATCGGGATTGCATACATAACCAGGAACGCCGATGTATCGGTGACTGTTTTCCCCGCCGGCAGCGCGGATAGCATCCACGCAGACTTGGTTCCATTCGTTCAGCACGCGGTACTGCGCTCCTCCGTCGGTACGATTGGCACCGTTACCCCAACCGCCGTCCTGGATCTCATTCAGGGTCTCAAAAACAAGCCATTCTCCGTAATTGGCAAAACGTTTGGCGATTTGCAACCAGACCATGGTGAGTTCCTGTTTGGTACGGGTGTTGACATCTTCGTCTTGTGTTGCCGCGGGCAGGTCAATCCAGTGTGCGCCTTTGCTCGGGGTGTCTGATGCTCCGAAACCGTCATGGTGGATGTTGATGATGACAACGAGTCCGGCTTTATGCGCCATATCGACGAGTTCGGCTACGCGATCCAACCATCCTTTCTCGATGGTGTAAGTCGGTGCGTTACCGATGTGCCCCATCCATGTGACTGGGATACGAACGGACTTGAATCCTGCTTTGGCTACACCGTTGAAAGTCTGCTGGGTAGCGGCTTTATTACCCCATCCTTCCTCGTACGAGCAACCATTGTAATGGGCATCCATCTGGTTACCGAGGTTCCATCCGATTCCCATGGACATGGCGAACTGTACCGCTTCGTTATCCTGCGGACGTATTTTTTTCTCTTGTGCCTCGCAGGCGGTTAAACCTAATACGAGGCTTACGATAATGAATAGAAGTTTTTTCATTGGTAATTGGTGATTGGTGATTATAAAATGATTTCCACTTCGTGGTGTCCCGGTTCATAGGGTAGAATAGTCGGTTGGTCAGGACGGTTTTTGCCGTTGGGGTTCTTGACCGAGATGACATATTCCGCTTCCCGCCATTTTCGAGTGACTGTGTATTCTTTCAGATTGGAGGGGATGCAGGGATTGACCATCAGCCCGTTGTAAGTCGGTCGGATACCGAGTATATGCTGGCTGATGACGAGCCAGTTCCATGCAGCAGTGCCGGTGAGCCAACTGTTCTTGCCTTCACCGGGTTTGGCAGCCTCTTTTCCGGCTACCATCTGACAATAAACATAAGGCTCGACGCGATGTAGTGTCTGATCCTTTATCCAAGCCGGCGAGATCTTGCGGTACAGATTCCATGCGTCATTGCCCCGACCGGCTTCTGTCTGAGCGATAATGACCCACGGGTTGTTATGGCAAAAGATACCTCCGTTCTCTTTGTAACCGGCAGGATAAGTGGATTGCTCTCCGAGTTCGATATGATAAGTCGTGTAAGCGGGATAGTTGAGTACCATACCGTGTTCGCTGTCCAGGAGTCTTGCTGCGCTGTCTAATGCTTTTTCAGGCATGCCTTGCTCCGCACCGATACGCGCCATACCGCACCAACCTTGGCTTTCGATGAAAATCTGTCCCTCCTCGTTCTCGTGAGATCCTACTTTGTTGCCATAGAAGTCATAGGCACGCAGGTACCACTCTCCGTCCCATCCGTGTTTCTCCACGGCTTGACACATGGCAGAGACATGTTCATCCGCCCGTAGCGCTTCCTCGTCGAGATGGAGCGTACGGCATAGTTCGGCGTATTGGCGTCCGCAATAGACGAACAGTCCGGCTATCATAAGGCTCTCGGCTTGGCTGTTTTCCGTTCTGTTTTCTGTAGTCTGGAAGGACTCATTGGGGTCCGTAGAGAAACAGTTGAGGTTGAGGCAGTCGTTCCAATCCGCCCGCCCGATAAGTGGCAGACCGTGCGGTCCGAGGTTGTTGATGACATGGTTAAAACTGATACGAAGGTGCTCCATAAGCGGCACTTCTGTTCCGGACACATTCTCCCATGGTACGGGTTCGTCCAAGATGGAGAAGTCTCCGGTCTCACGGATATAGGCAGTAGTACCGAAGATGAGCCACATAGGGTCATCGTTAAATCCTCCTCCTATATCATTATTGCCGCGTTTGGTGAGAGGCTGGTACTGGTGGTAGCAACCTCCATCGGGGAACTGGGTTGCGGCGATATCGAGGATACGTTGCCGTGCACGAGAAGGGATCTGGTGTACAAAGCCAATGAGGTCTTGGTTAGAGTCCCGGAAACCCATTCCGCGGCCTATACCGCTCTCGAAGAAGGAAGCGGACCGGCTCATGCAGAAGGTGACCATACACTGGTATTGGTTCCATATATTCACCATCCGGTTGAGCCGCTCATCCGGGCTTTGTATTTGGAACTTACCGAGCAATTCGTCCCACAAGGCATTGAGTTGAGCAAAAGCAGCTTCGACCGCCTCTATGGTAGCAAACCGGCGGATAACTTCGTGCGCGCGTACCTTATTAATAATGTGAAAATCGCGTGTACTGAGCGAGGTTATCTCTCCATCGGGGGCTGCAAACTTCTCTTGCTCAGGATTCTCCTCATAACCGAGTATGAAGACCAAGTCGCGGGTCTCACCGGGAGCGAGGGTCATTTCTATGTAATGCGAAGCGACCGGACTCCATCCATGTGCCACGCTATCAGCAGACCGGCCATTCAATACCGCCTGCGGTTCGCTTAATTCGTTATACAGTCCGACGAAAGCTTCTCGGTCGGTATCAAAGCCCTGCACGGGCTGATTGACCGCATAGTAGGCATAATGATTGCGTCGCTCCTTGTATTCGGTCTTGTGATACAATGCCGTGAAATCCGTTGCCTGCTCAATCTCGACCTCTCCGGTAGAGAGGTTACGCTGGAAATTCTCATTGTCGGTAGCGGCATTCCACAGACACCACTCGGCATACGAAAATAGTTTAATGGACTTGGTTTCGTCGGAGAGGTTGGTGAGGGTGAGCCTCTGTATCTCCGCCTTTACGCCGATCGGGACGAAACACAGGACGCCCGCGCGTACCTTATTATTCACGCCCGTGATGCGCGTGTAGCTCATACCATGGCGGCATTCATAGGAGTCCAAAGGCGTTTTGCAGGGTTTCCATCCCGGATTCCATACAGTATTCCCATCCTTGATGTAGAAATAGCGCCCTACACTGTCCATCGGCACGCTGTTATAGCGATAACGGGTTATACGGCGGAACTTGGCATCCTTATAAAAATCATAGCCGCCTCCGGTATTGCTTATCAGGCCGAAGAAATCCTCATTTCCCAAATAATTGATCCAAGGGAAAGGTGTTTGCGGAGTCGTGATCACATACTCACGATGCTCATCGTCAAAATATCCGTAATTCGTATTAGTCATTTGTCTTGGTTAGTAGTCTTTGAAATTCCGGTGCAAAATTACTGCTTTTTTCGCAAACAGACTAATACAAAACCGACTGATTTTTTGTATTTTCTGTCAAAATGTCAAATTCAGTTTGCAAAATTCATTTTTTTATTGTAATTTTGCAGCAAATTTTGACACAACTCAGACCGATGAAAGAAATTTTCAACGAAATCACTCATTTGGAGCCATTAGACATTTTTTATGTAGGCGACCGTCACAAGACTTACTTTGAGTACCCGGCGCACTGCCATGAGGTGTTTGAACTGAATTTCGTAGAGAATGCCGCCGGTGTGGTACGCACCATAGGTGACAGTCACGAGCAGATCGGAGATTTGGATCTGGTGCTTATCACCGGCAGTAAGTTGGTGCACATTTGGGAGCAGGGCACATGTCCGGAGCAGGACATACATGAAATCACGATCCACATAGATCCGGATATTTTCCGGGGCGCCTTAATGGACAAGCGCGCGTTAGCGTCCATCCGGCGTATGATAGAGCGCGCCCAAAGAGGGCTTGCCTTTCCGGAACCCGCCATCCGTTTATTGCGCGAGGATATTATCAATCTGGCGCAGAGCAACGATAGTTTTGCATCCGTCATTCGGCTGTTCAATCTGCTGTACCGGTTGTCATTAGTGGAAGATGCACACGAACTATCCTCCTCCTCTTTTGTAGATGCCAAAGAAGAGAATGAGGACGAACGGGTAAGGCAGGTAAAAGAGTTTATCGCAAAAAATTACATGAACGATATAGGGTTGAAAGAAATGGCAGATTTGTCATGCATGGCACCGGAATCTTTCTCGCGTTTCTTCCGAAACAAGACCGGCCGCACACCCAACCGTTATCTCATTGATTACCGGTTGGGTATAGCAGCACGGTTGTTACTGACGACACAGCACCCTGTTTCCGAGATTGGTTTCTCCTGTGGTTTCAACACACTCAGCCATTTTAACCGTCTCTTCCGGGAGTCCAAAGGCTGTACCCCCTCCGAGTTCCGCGAACGATTCTAATATCCACTTCATCGCCGTTGCTGCATTCTGCCAATGCCACATACATCCAACAACACCTCCGGCACTGAACCAATCGATAACGGGAGTGAGGTCACTATAGTCGAGCCAGCCTTGCGGGTGGAATCCGGTAAAACATGTTGATAAAAGTTTAAAATAAGACAAAAAAAAAGCGACCCACCGAAGTGGATCGTCTTAAAAGGGTATTATAAAATAGGATTACTTCACTATATCAACCCATCCATATCCAGCACGTACTTCGTCTCGCCTACTTGCCTTGCACCGGTTAACAGCAATGCCGATTTATTGTTAGCGTAGTGATTTTCAATGATTTTGTCGATGTTTCTGTCTATCATATGTGACTTTTCCAATATGTTTTAGCATCATTTTTGATACTTTTCCAACATTTCACGCTGCAAAATTACTGCTTTTTTTCATATACGCAAGAGGTAGCACAAAAAAAACGCCCCGAAGGACGTTTTTTTTTTTGCTATAGGTAATACCTATTAGTAGCGGTCGTCGTCGCCGTTAAGGGCGGCTTCGGCAGCCTCGCGGGCGGCTTGGATAGCGGCATACTCCTCGGCGTTGTGGACGGTGACTTTGGAGAAGTCACGGAGTCCGGTACCGGCGGGTATGAGGTTACCGCAGATGACGTTCTCTTTCATGCCCTCGAGGGTATCGACTTTACCGCGGATAGCGGCTTCGTTGAGTACCTTGGTGGTCTCCTGGAAGGAAGCAGCGGACATGAAGGACTTGGTACCGAGGGCAGCACGAGTGATACCCTGGAGGATCTGTTTAGCCGTAGCGCACTCTGCGTCACGCGCCTGAACGAGTTTCTTATCGCGGCGACGGAGCGAAGAGTTCTCATCGTGGAGACGACGTGCAGTAACGATCTGACCTTCATGGAGAGACTCGGAATCACCGGCATTAGTGACCACCTTACGTCCCCAGATACGATCGTTCTCCTCGAGGAAGTCGAGTTTGTCCACGATATCACCCTCGAGGTAACGGGTATCACCCGGTTCGAGGATCTCTACCTTACGCATCATCTGACGAACGATGATCTCAAAGTGCTTATCGTTGATCTCCACACCCTGCATACGATATACAGCCTGTGCCTCGTTGACGATATAGTTCTGTACGGCGGTCGGACCCTGGATAGCCAGGATATCGTCCGGTGTGATGGCACCATCTGAGAGCGGTGCACCAGCACGTACGAAGTCACCTTCCTGTACGAGAATCTGCTTAGTCAACGGGATCAGATAAGCCTTCTGCTCACCCAGTTTGGATGTGATGAAGAGCTCACGGTTACCACGTTTGATCTTACCGTAGGATATCTCACCGTCGATTTCCGCCACGATAGCCGGGTTAGACGGGTTACGGGCCTCGAAGAGCTCGGTGATACGCGGAAGACCGGAGGTGATATCACCGCCGCTGTTCTTCGCACGAGCGGTAGAGAAGAGGGAGTCACCGATCTTAACCTGATCGCCGTCCTTGACATCGAGGTTAGCTTTTACCGGCAGGTTGTACGAACGAAGGACGTTACCGGCCTTGTCGATGATATGTGCCTGCGGCAGTTTGGTCTTATCTTTGGATTCGGTGATGTATACCTCTTTCTTACCGGTCTGTTCATCGATCTCGGTCTTACAGGTTACGCCCTCGATGACATCCTCAAAACGGATGGTACCGTCTTGCTCGATGAGGAGCGGAATCTTATAGGAATCCCACTCGCAGACGCGTGTACCCTTCGGGTATTTCTCACCCGGTGTGACGAAGAGTTTCGCCGAATACGGGATATCGAAAGTAGCGAGGATGACACCGGTCTTCTCATCTTTGAGGTTGAGGGTGTTCTTACGACTAACGGCAATAACATCGCCTGCAGCGGTAGTGATCGTACGCAGATCTTCGATCTCGACGATACCGTCACGGGTGAGGTCGTAGGTACTCTGTGCTGCCGAACCACCGGCCAAACCACCGGAGTGGAAGGTACGGAGGGTCAGCTGAGTACCCGGCTCACCGATAGCCTGTGCAGCGATGACGCCGACCGCCTCACCTTTCTGCACCATCTGACGGGAAGCGAGGTTACGACCGTAACACTTCGCGCAGACACCGTGCTTGGACTCACAGGTGAGCACAGAACGGATAACCACCTCTTCGATACCGGCTGCTTCGATGGCTTCGCATTGAGCGTCGCGGAACTCTTCGCCGGCAGCGATGATGAGATTACCGTCGTTATCGTGGATATCGTGCACGGATACACGTCCGAGGATACGCTGGCTGAGGGAAGCGACAACGCGGTCGCCATCCTTGACAGCACGGGTAGCCAGACCACGGAGGGTACCACAGTCTTCCTCGTTGATGATGACATCGTGCGATACATCGACGAGACGACGCGTGAGGTAACCGGCATCGGCGGTCTTGAGGGCGGTATCGGCCAGACCCTTACGGGCACCGTGGGTAGAGATGAAGTACTCGAGCACGGACATACCCTCTTTAAAGTTAGCCAAAATCGGGTTCTCGATATCGGTACGGGTGTCGGTGGAACCGGCTTTGAGCGGTTTACCCATGATACCACGGATACCGGCTAACTGCTTGATCTGATCGGCGTTACCACGGGCACCGGAGTCCATCATCATGAATACGGAGTTGAATCCTTCGTCGGCCTCCTCCATGTGCTTCATGACGCACTTCTTGAGTTTCTCATCGATCTCTTTCCAAGTATCGACGGTCTTACGATAGCGCTCGTCGTCGGTGATAAGACCCATGGTGTAGTTGGCATAGAGGTCATCGACGATAGCGTTACCTTGTGCGATCTGGTCTTTGCGCTCCTCCGGGATAAGAATATCGTTGAGGTTAAAGGACAGACCGCCCTTGAAAGCGCGGTAGTAACCGAGGTCCTTGATGTCGTCGAGGAACTGTGCTGCGCGAGCCACACCGCAGATCTTGATGACCTTGGTGATGATAGCCTTGACCGCACCTTTCTTCATGAGGACATTCTGATAACCGATCTCAGCGGGTACGTACTGGTTAACAATAACGCGACCCGGGGTGGTCTCGATAAGCTCGCCGTTGACACGTACTTTTACGCGTGCGTGGATGTCGCATCGACCCTCGTTGAGGGCGATGATGGCCTCCTCCTGGGAGTAGAAAGCGAGTCCTTCTCCCTTCGCGCCTGCACGTTCCTTCGTGATATAATACAGACCGAGGATCATATCCTGCGACGGTACGGTGATCGGGTTACCGTTCGCCGGGTCGAGGATGTTGTGCGATCCGAGCATGAGGAGCTGTGCCTCGAGGATAGCCTCGTTAGAGAGCGGCAAGTGTACCGCCATCTGGTCACCGTCGAAGTCGGCGTTAAAGCCGGCACAGGCCAGCGGGTGGAGCTGAATAGCCTTACCCTCGATCATCTTAGGCTGGAAGGCGAGGATACCGTGACGGTGCAGTGTCGGCGCACGGTTGAGGAGGACGGGGTGTCCTTCCATGACGTGCTCGAGGATCTCGTAGATGACCGGCTCACGACGGTCGATGATCTTCTTCGCAGACTTGACTGTTTTCACGATACCGCGCTCGATGAGCTTGCGGATGATGAACGGCTTATAGAGCTCTGCGGCCATCTCTTTCGGCAGACCGCACTCGTGCATTTTAAGTTCCGGACCTACGACGATAACCGAGCGGGCAGAATAGTCCACACGTTTACCGAGCAGGTTCTGACGGAAACGTCCTTGTTTACCCTTGAGGGAGTCGGACAGGGACTTGAGCGGGCGGTTAGCCTCGGACTTCATGGCCGTGGTCTTACGGCTGTTGTCGAAGAGGGAGTCCACTGCTTCCTGGAGCATACGTTTCTCGTTACGGAGGATGACATCCGGCGCCTTGATCTCCATGAGTCGTTTGAGACGATTGTTACGGATGATGACGCGGCGATAGAGGTCATTGAGGTCGGAGGTCGCGAAACGACCACCGTCCAGCGGAACGAGCGGACGGAGCTCAGGCGGGGTAACAGGAAGTGCCTGCAGGATCATCCACTCGGGGCGGTTGCGGCCGTTGGAAGCACGGAAGGCTTCAACGACTTGCAGACGCTTGAGAGCCTCCTGACGACGTTGTGCGGACGTAGCCTTGTCGGCGGTTGCACGCAGCTCGTAGGAGAGTCCGTCGAGGTCGAGGTTGCAGAGCAGATCATAGACTGCTTCGGCACCCATCTTGATGATGACCTTGTTGGGATCGGTATCCTCGAGAAGCTCGTTGTCTTCAGGGAGGATAGCCATTACCTGCTGGTACTGATCCTCGTCGAGGAGCATCTTGTCCTCGATAGGAATACGGTTCTTATCGTTCTCACCCTTTTCACCGATCTCCTGACCGAGGAGTGCACCGGCACGTACGACGAGGTATTTCTCGTAGTAGATGACGGAATCGAGTTTCTTGGTCGGGATACCGAGCAGGGCAGCCATCTTGGACGGCAGGGAACGGAGGTACCAGATATGTGCCACGGGAACGACGAGCTTGATGTGGCCCATACGCTCACGACGTACTTTCTTCTCGGTAACCTCTACACCGCATCGTTCGCAGACGATACCTTTATAGCGGATACGTTTGTATTTACCGCAATGACATTCGAAATCCTTGGTCGGACCGAAGATACGCTCACAGAACAAACCGTCACGTTCGGGTTTGTAGGTACGATAGTTAATCGTTTCCGGTTTGAGCACCTCGCCCGAGGAGATCTGCATGATCTCGTCCGGGGAAGCCAGACCGATAGTGATCTTAGTGAAACCGGTTTTCTTATTATTATCTTGTTTTAAAGCCATATTAGTCCTCCCTGATTATTCCATTTTAATACTAAGTGCGAGACCTTGGAGCTCGTGCAGGAGCACGTTAAGCGACTCGGGCAGACCCGGCGTCGGGAACGGTTCTCCTTTGACGATCGCTTCGTAGGTACGGGCACGACCTGTTACATCATCGGACTTGATGGTGAGAATCTCCTGGAGCACGTGAGCGGCACCGTGTGCCTCGAGTGCCCAAACCTCCATCTCACCGAAACGCTGACCACCGAACTGAGCCTTACCGCCGAGCGGTTGCTGGGTGATGAGGCTGTACGGACCGATGGAACGTGCGTGCATCTTATCGTCGACCATGTGACCGAGCTTCATGAAGTAGGTAACACCGACGGTAGCCATCTGGTCGAAGGGCTCACCGGTCTCACCGTCATAGAGCTGGGTCTTACCGCCGCGGGGCAGACCGGCTTTGTCGGTCCACTCGTCGAGCTGCTCCATGGTACAACCGTCGAAGATCGGAGTGGAGAACTTAACACCCAGTTCGGCACCCGCCCAACCGAGGACAGCCTCGAAGATCTGACCGATGTTCATACGGGACGGCACACCCATCGGGTTGAGGACGATATCTACCGGCGTACCATCCGCGAGGAACGGCATATCCTCTACGCGGACGATCTTGGATACGATACCCTTGTTACCGTGACGACCGGCCATCTTATCACCGACGCGGATCTTACGACGTTTAGCGACATAGACCTTAGCCATCTGGATGATACCGTTGGGCAGTTCGTCGCCGATGGTGAGGTTGAACTTATCGCGTTTGAGCGCAGCGTCCATCTCCTTATATTTCGCGATATAGTTGAGGATACACTGTGCCACGAGCTCGTTCTTGTGCTCGTCTGCGGTCCAACCCTCGAGGAGTACGGAGAAGTAATCGATCTCGTTGAGACGCTCTTTGCTAAAGTGCTGTCCCTTGGCGATGAGTTCGGTACCGAGGATGTCCTTGACGGAAACCGCCTGACGGCCGTTGAGGAGGGTGTAGAGCTTATTGATCAGCAGCTCGCGGAGAGCATCGGTGCGCTCGCGGAACTTGAGATCCATCTTCTGCAGGGTCTCCTTATCTTCCATCTTCTGCTTGCGGTCCTTGATGGCACGGCAGTAGAGTTTCTTATCGATGATGACACCGTCGAGGGACGGGCTGCACTTGAGGGAGGCATCCTTGACGTCACCGGCTTTGTCACCGAAAATAGCCTTGAGGAGCTTCTCTTCCGGCGACGGATCGGTCTCGCCCTTCGGCGTGATCTTACCGATGAGGATATCGCCCGGCTGCACGTAGGCACCGATACGAATGATACCGTTCTCGTCGAGGTCCTTGGTAGCCTCCTCGGAGACGTTGGGGATGTCGGCTGTGAACTCCTCCATACCGCGCTTGGTGTCACGCACCTCGAGCAACTGCTCTACCACGTGAACGGAGGTGTACATATCCTCGCGCACGATACGCTCGGAGAGGACGATGGCATCCTCGTAGTTGTAACCCTTCCAAGGGATGTACGCTACCTTAAGGTTCTTACCGAGCGCCAGATCACCGCCCTGCGAGCAGTAACCCTCTGTGAGAATCTGTCCTTTCTCGACCTTGTCGCCCTTACGAACGATCGGTTGGAGGTCGATGGTGGTATTCTGGTTCGTTTTCTCGAACTTAGGCAGTTTGTATTCTTTCTCTGCGGGCTCGAAGGAGATGAGCTCATCCTCTTCGTTGCGCTCATAGTTGATACGGATGGTGTCTGCATCGACGAAGGTGACGGTACCGTTGCCTTCGGCAATGAGTTGGGTACGGCTGTCGGTGACGAGTTGCTCCTCGATACCGGTGCCGACGATCGGTGCCTCGTTGGTGATGAGCGGCACAGCCTGACGCATCATGTTCGATCCCATGAGGGCACGGTGGGCATCATCGTGCTCGAGGAAGGGAATGAGTGCGGCTGCAACCGAAGCGATCTGGCACGGAGCCACGTCCATGAGGTTCACCTCCGACGGAGCGACAACAGGGAAGTCGGCGCCCAGACGGGTCTTAACCTTGGTACGGATGAAGCTACCGTCCTCGCGGAGCGGTGCGTTACCCTGCGCAACAACCTGGTTCTCCTCATCCTCGGCGGAGAGGTAAACAACATGGTCGTTATCGAGGTCCACGATGCTGTTTTCTACCTTACGATACGGGGTCTCGATGAAACCGAGGTCGTTGATCTTCGCATAGATACAGAGCGAAGAGATCAGACCGATGTTCGGTCCTTCCGGCGTCTCGATCGGACAGAGACGACCGTAGTGGGTATAGTGTACGTCTCGCACCTCAAAACCTGCACGGTCACGGCTCAGACCGCCGGGACCCAGGGCTGACATACGACGTTTGTGCGTGATCTCGGCCAGCGGGTTCTGCTGGTCCATGAACTGGCTCAGTGCGTTGGTACCGAAGTAGGAGTTGATGATCGACGAGATCGACTTGGCGTTGATCAGGTCGGTCGGAGTGAAGACCTCGTTGTCACGGACGTTCATACGTTCCCGAACGGTGCGGGCCATACGAGCCAGACCGATACCGAACTGGTTGTAGAGCTGCTCACCGACGGTGCGAACACGACGGTTCGAGAGGTGGTCGATATCGTCCACTTCGGCGTTGGAGTTGCAGAGCATGACGAGGTACTTGATGATCTCGATGATGTCCTCCTTGGTGAGCACGCGGGTGTCATCGGGGATGGACATGTTGAGCTTACGGTTGATACGGTAACGTCCTACGTCACCGAGGTCGTAACGCTTCTGCGAGAAGAAGAGGTTCTGGATCATCTCTCGTGCCGTTGCATCATCGGCCGGCTCGGCGTTACGCAACTGGCGGTAGATATAGAGGACAGCCTCTTTCTCCGTCTTAGCCGGGTCTTTCTGCAGGGTGTTGAAGATGATAGCGAAATCGTTCTCGCGCTCCTCCTGCTTATGGAGCAGGATGGTCTTGGAACCGGACTCGAGGATGGTCTCGATGGTATCCGGGGTCAGTTCCTCTTCGCGCTCTACGACGATGGTATTACGTTCGATGGACGAAACCTCACCGGTATCCTCATCGACGAAATCCTCTACCCATGCCTTCATCACGTCTCCGGCGAGTTTGCGACCCATGCAAGCCTCAAGTGTCTCTTTGTTAACCTTCACTTCTTCGGCGAGGTCGAAACAGTTGAGGATGTCGCGGTCGGACTCAAATCCGATGGCGCGGAGGAGGGTTGTTACGGGTAATTTCTTCTTACGGTCGATGTAAGCGTACATGACCTTGTTGATGTCGGTGCTGAACTCGATCCATGAACCGCGGAAGGGGATGATACGAGCCGAGTAGAGCTTGGTACCGTTGGAGTGCATAGATGTTCCGAAGAACACGCCCGGCGAACGGTGCAACTGGCTTACTACGACGCGCTCTGCACCGTTGATGACAAAGGTGCCTTTGGGGGTCATGTACGGGATCGTACCGAGGTAGACGTCAGAAACGACGGTATCGAAGTCCTCATGATCGGGATCCTCGCAGCTCAGACGCAGTTTGGCTTTCAAGGGGACGGAATAGGTCAGACCGCGCTTGATGCACTCCTCGATGGAGTAGCGGGGGCGGTCAACCGAATAGTCCAGGAAAGCGAGCGTGAAGCTGTTGCGGGTATCCTGAATCGGGAAGTTCTCCGAGAATACCTTAAAGAGTCCCTCTTTACGACGTTGCTCCGGAGTGGAATCCATCTGCAAGAATTCGGCGAAGGACTTCAGCTGAATCTCCAGAAAGTCAGGATACGGCATGCTTTGCTGCATACGCGAGAAATTGACTCTCTGCTGTTTTTTTGTTGTAGCCATTATTTTGATGGTTAAAATTTGTTTTACAGAACTAAACTGCTGATAATAAATAATTTAAATCTAAATCGGTGGCTTATAATTTTATGTTATTTTAATTTTCGCCCTATAATAATTATCAGATTTTTCAGTTTTTTAATCATTCTGTCTTATTGAGCAGAAAAGGTTTAGACCCACATTTTGACGTGTGGATCTAAACCTATTCCACTCAACGAGAGTGGTTGGTTAGGGAGGTATTACTTGAGCTCTACCTCAGCGCCTACCTCTTCTAGGGCTTTCTTGAGAGCCTCAGCGGTAGCTTTATCAACGCCTTCCTTAACGTTAGAAGGAGCAGCGTCTACGATGTCTTTAGCCTCTTTCAGACCAAGACCGGTTTGCTCTTTAACGGCCTTAACAACCTGGAGCTTGTTTGCACCTGCGCTCTTGAGAACTACGTCGAACGAGGTCTTCTCCTCAGCAGCCTCTGCAGCAGCAGCGCCAGCAGCAGGAGCAGCAACTGCAACAGCTGCAGCAGCCGGCTCGATTCCGTACTCCTCTTTGAGGATAGTAGCGAGTTCATTTACTTCCTTAACGGTAAGGTTAACTAATGTTTCAGCAATAACTTTAAGATCTGCCATGATCGTATAAATTTTAAATGTTTTTTAATTCAGTTTGTTTTAATTTTTTCGAGATCTCGAGATGTCGAGATTTCGAGATCACGAGTCTTAAGCTCTCTCTTCGAGAGTCTTCAAAACTCCGTGGATGGTGTTTTGTCCGCTCTGAAGTGCAGAAACGACATTCTTCGCCGGCGATTGCAGGAGAGCAACCAATTCTGCGATAAGTTCGTTCTTGGACTTGATAGCGCACAGGAACTCGAGATTCTGCTTGCCTACGTAAACAGTCTCTTCTACGTAAGCAGCTTTGAGTTGGGGCTTAGCCTCTCCGGTCTTGTCACCTTTGGTGAACTCCTTGATGAGTTTAGCGGGTGCGTTACCGGTGTTGCTGAGCATGAGTGCGGTATTACCCTTGAGAGCACCGAAGATCTCTGCCTCTACGCCCTTTTTCTCGAGGGCTTTCTGGAGAAGCGTGTTCTTCGCTACCAAGAGCTTGATGTCCTGCTTGAAGCACGCACGACGCAGGTCGCTGGTCTTCGCAGCATCGAGACCCTCGATGTTAACGAGGTAGAAGTGCGAGTACTCACCGAGTTGAGCGCCTAAGGCTTCAATGACGAGATTTTTATCTTCCTTTTTCATACTTGTCTGTAAATTTTAGAGATTAAAGCGATTTGGTATCGATCTTAATACCCTGACTCATAGTGCTGGAAAGATAAACGCTCTTGATGTACTCACCTTTGGATACAGCGGGCTTGAGGTGCTTGATCGTTTCGATGAACGCGAGTGCGTTCTCAGCGATCTTGTCAGCGCTGAAGCTTACTTTACCGATAGAGGTGTGTACAATACCGAACTTGTCAACTTTGAAGTCGATCTTACCACCTTTGACCTCTTTAACAGCTTTCGCTACATCCATGGTAACGGTACCGCTCTTGGGGTTCGGCATGAGTCCGCGGGGACCCAGAACGCGACCGAGAGCACCGATCTTACCCATGATCTGAGGCTGGGTGATGATGACGTCAATGTCTGTCCATCCACCTTTGATCTTTTCAATATACTCATCCAGACCTACATAGTCAGCACCAGCCTCTTTAGCAGCTGCCTCTTGGTCCGGCGTACAGAGTGCGAGAACGCGAACAACTTTACCTGTTCCGTTAGGGAGTGCAACGACGCCGCGAACCATTTGGTTAGCTTTACGCGGGTCAACACCCAGACGTACGTCGATATCTACACTTGCATCGAACTTGGTGGTAGTGATCTCTTTTACGAGAGCAGCAGCCTCTTCGATGGTGTACAGCTTACCAGCTTCAATTTTCTCAGCAGCAAGCTTCTGTTTTTTTGTCAGTTTTGCCATAATTGTTGATGTGAATTGAAGTGGATTACTTAACTACGATACCCATACTGCGTGCAGTACCTTTGACCATTTTGAGCGCGGACTCTACGGTGAAGCAGTTGAGGTCAACCATTTTATCCTGAGCGATCTGCGTAGCCTGCTCCTCGGTAATGGTTGCTACCTTGTTACGGTTAGGCTGATCGGATCCGCTCTTCACCTTAGCAGCCTCGAGGAGCTGGATAGCTACAGGAGGAGTCTTAACGATGAAGTCGAAGGACTTGTCTGCATAAACAGTGATGATTACAGGAAGAACTTTTCCTGCTTTGTCTTGCGTTCTGGCATTGAACTGTTTGCAAAACTCCATGATGTTCACACCCTTGGAACCGAGAGCCGGTCCTACGGGAGGAGCAGGATTGGCAGCGCCACCCTTGATTTGGAGTTTAATAAAACCAGCAATTTCTTTAGCCATAGTTTTACGTTGTTAATAGTTTTTGGCCTACAAACGGATGATTAGTCCTCGGCCGGTTAATAATTTTGAAACTATCGAGTAGTAACTAACGACCTGTAACGGAGTCTCCTACTCTTTTTCTACCTGGTTGTAGCCCAGCTCGAGGGGAGTCTGGCGATCAAAGATCGTTACAACCACTTTGAGTTTGTGCTTATCCGCAGCAACCTCTTGGACAGTACCCTTGAAGCCGTTGAACGGACCGTCGCATACCTTGACGCTCTCACCGACGAGGAACTCGATCTCACTGGCTGCACGCGTTTCGCTTTCACTTGCGATACCAACCAGTTTGTTCACTTCCTCTTGGGAGACCGGTTCGGGTTTGACAGTCGTCTTACCGCCGCTCAGGAAACCCAGGACGTTGGGGATGTTGCGAAGGAGCGGGAAGCTCTCGTCGCACAGGTAGCACTCTACGAGCAGATAACCCGGGAGGAGATTACGCTCCTTCTCCGTACGTTTACCGTTCTTGAGAGTCACCACTTTCTCACGCGGAATGAGCACCTGCGACACGTACTCGCGGAAGAGGGACGAGGAGACGAGCGCATTGTTGATGTACTCTTCTACCTTATTCTCCTTGCCGCTAATAGCGCGCAACACATACCATTGTTTTTTGTTTTCTGCCATACTAATGAAGATTTCAGAATTCAGAATTCTTTTCCTTTCGGAACGATTAATTCAGATTTCAGATTAGAACAGACCGTAAACAAAGGTCATAATGGACTCAAAGCACCAGTCCATAAGCCACACGATGAGCGCTAAGATGATGGAAGCAATCAATACGATCACCGAGCTCTGTGCCAGCTCCTTGCGGGTCGGCCAGCTAACTTTGTGGACCAGTTCGTTGTACGATTCTTTTACGTTTTCTACAAAAGCCATATCAGTAGATTTTTTTAATATCCTTATTTCGCGCAACCAAATCCGGCTCCAGCATGCGCTAAAGTCGAATCGGAAGCTATTTTAGTAACATTTTTTGAGGCCGTAACACCTCTTTGCACGGAAGGCAGGAATCGAACCCACATTGACGGTTTTGGAGACCGCTTTCCTACCATTGGAAGACTTCCGTTCGTCGGAAGCGGCGATCAATGATTACGTTACGTTGTAACTAATGTAATTGTCGCGCTTCCTCCTCTCAAATCAACGAGCCTGTATGCTCGTTGATTTGGTAGAGGATTGTTACTCGGGGCTCGACGCCCCAAGCGGTTTATCGCTAATAACGAGTATTAGTCGATGAGTTTGGTGATCTGACCGGAACCTACGGTACGTCCACCCTCACGGATTGCGAAACGCAGACCCTCAGAGCAAGCTACCGGATAGATCAGCTTAACAGTGATCTCAAGGTTATCACCCGGCATTACCATCTCAGTTCCTTCCGGCAGAGTGATCTCACCGGTAACATCCATGGTACGGATGTAGAACTGCGGACGATAGTGGTTGTGGAACGGAGTGTGACGGCCACCTTCCTCTTTCTTCAAGATATAAACGGAAGCCTTGAACTCACTGTACGGTTTAACGCAACCCGGGTGAGTCAATACCATACCACGCTTAACCTCATCCTTGTCGATACCACGGAGGAGCAGACCTACGTTATCACCTGCCTCACCTTGATCGAGGAGCTTACGGAACATCTCAACGCCGGTTACAACGCTCTTCTTACCCTCAGCACCAAGACCGATGAGCTGAACCTCGTCACCAACTTTGACGACACCGGTCTCGATACGACCTGTTGCAACAGTACCACGACCGGTGATCGAGAATACGTCCTCAACCGGCATCAGGAACGGTTTATCAACGGCACGTACAGGCAGCTGGATCCAGTTGTCGCAAGCGTCCATCAACTCCATTATCTTCTCTTCCCACTGCGGAACACCGTTCAGTGCACCCAGTGCAGAACCGCGGATAACCGGAGTGTTGTCGCCATCGAACTCATAGAAGGACAGCAACTCACGCATCTCCATCTCAACGAGGTCGAGCATCTCAGGATCGTCAACCATATCGCACTTGTTCATGAATACAACCAGGCGCGGTACGTTCACTTGGCGAGCCAACAGGATGTGCTCACGAGTCTGAGGCATCGGACCGTCAGTAGCAGCTACAACGATGATAGCACCATCCATCTGAGCGGCACCGGTAACCATGTTCTTTACATAGTCAGCGTGGCCCGGGCAGTCTACGTGTGCGTAGTGACGGTTAGCTGTTTGATACTCTACGTGAGCGGTGTTGATAGTAATACCACGCTCTTTCTCCTCGGGAGCGTTATCGATAGAATCGAACGAACGCTGCTCAGACAGACCTTTCTTAGCCAATACAGTAGTAATAGCAGCGGTCAGAGTCGTTTTTCCGTGGTCAACGTGACCGATGGTACCGATGTTAACGTGCGGTTTCGAACGGTCAAATTTTTCTTTTGCCATAGTAATTCTTTAATTTTTATTAACGTTAATAAACTAAAAATAGTTTGTTATCTTCATTTCATTTAAAAAGGTCGGTCAATGTTTGACCGTTGACCAACCTTAAAGTGTACTCTGCTAAACCAGAGTTCGCGTTTGCAACGCGATCAGAGCTGCTTCCGAGAGTTGAACTCGGGACCTCATCCTTACCAAGGATGCGCTCTACCACTGAGCTAAAGCAGCATAAGAGCGAAAGACGGGACTCAAACCCGCGACCCCCAGCTTGGAAGGCTAGTGCTCTATCGACTGAGCTACTTTCGCGTAACACGAGAGATAAGCTCTCGATCGTGTGGGTGCGGATGGATTCGAACCACCGAAGTCGAAGACAGCAGATTTACAGTCTGCCCCATTTGGCCACTCTGGAACACACCCAAATTTCAATGTACATTTTGGAGCCTCTAGTCGGACTCGAACCAACGACCGCTGGATTACAAATCTAGTGCTCTACCAACTGAGCTATAGAGGCCGCTTGCATCAGAACTCGCGTGATTCGCTGCCTCGCAGCTCAATTACGCTGCGTTCTGTGCTACGCTTTTCGGTCGGACTCATGCAGTCCTCCCGATTTAACCGATTAAAACCCGTTTTAATCGGAGAGGAAGAGGTACGTCGACTATACGAATTGCAGGGCAATGAAGTCGTCGTAAGTCACCTCTGACGTGAAAGCGGGTGCAAAAGTACTGCTTTTTTTTGATATGACCAAATATTTTTGCAAAAAAATGCATTTTTTAGTCATTTTTCTTGTTTTTGCCATCTATATTTTGCTTTGCACGGGGGTGAGTTTCGTTATAAACGCGTTTTATCTGCTCAAAGGTCGTGTGCGTATAGACCTGGGTCGTGGAGAGGGACGCATGCCCCAAAAGAGTCTGAATCGTGCGTATATCCGCTCCGTTATCCAACATCGCGGTTGCAAACGTATGCCGCAGCACGTGCGGGGAATGTTTCTTGAGCGTCGACACCTCTCCCATACGCGTGCGCACGGTAGTATATAAGGAGTACTTTGTCAAATTTGGGAAGAATTTGTCGGCATCCCGGGATCCCGGTATCTCGGTATTCCGAACTTCCAAATATTCCTTAATTTGTTCGATCAGTTTCGGGCCGATCGGCACGATACGTTCTTTGCGGCGTTTACCGAAGATGCGGACCTGGCCTTGCTGCAAATCAAAATCCGCATCGGTGAGGTTGAGCAACTCAGCCTGACGCATGCCGGTTTGGTAGAGCAGCTCGATGATGAGGCTGTCTCGAATCGCCTTGTAACTATTGTCTGAGTTTTGTATCGTATCTTCGGCATTCCGTTCCTCCGCCTTCATCTCTTCCTGCCGGAAGAAAACCGGCAGGGGTTTATCGGCTTTGGGAGGAATGATACGGGCCGTGACGTCTTTAGGCACTTTCTTCTGGCGCAGCAGAAACTTATAGAACGAGCGGAGGGCAGAGAGTCTGCGTTTGACGGACCGGGGCGATTGGTGTTGTTTCTCAAGCATATCCAACATCCACAGCTTGACATCAGTCTCATCCACATCATTCGGATTAAAATCCTCTATCTTCCAGTCCATAAAACGACAAAAGTCCCGCAGATCATCGTGGTAAGCTTCCACGGTGCGCTGCGAGTACTTTCGCTCGATGGCAATATAGTCGAGAAAATGCTGAATCAAATCTCTTTGCCGGTTTGGGCATCGGACTCAAAGGGGAAGAGACCGAAGAGCTCAGCATCGATGCGATCGGTTACCCAACGGAAATCCTCCGGGTTATCGCCGAACTTGATCTTATCGCCTTCCACGATGAGCAGTTTGCCTTTATAATCCTTAATCCAGTTCTCATACTTGTCGTTGAGTCCCTGGAGGTAATCCATACGAATAGACTGCTCGTAGCCGCGTCCGCGTTTCTGGATCTGCGACACAAGTGTCGGCAGGGATGCGCGCACGTAGATAAGGAGGTCCGGCATCTTAACGAGCGACATCATCAGGTCAAACAGGTCGCGATAGTTCTCAAAATCGCGGTCGGACATGAAACCCTGTTCGTGGAGGTTAGGCGCGAAAATACGTGCATCCTCGTAGATGGTACGGTCCTGGATGATGTACTTGTTCTCCTTGCCGATCTCCACCACGTCTTTGAAACGCTTATTGAGGAAATAGACCTGAAGGTTGAACGACCAGCGAGCCATGTCTCCGTAGAAATCCTCCAGATAGGGGTTATACTCCACGCTCTCGAAACGCGGTTCCCAGCCGTAATGTTTGGCTAACATGTTGGTCAGTGTGGTTTTACCACAACCGATGTTTCCTGCTACTGCTATATGCATATTCGTAATGTTGAATGTTTACTATTGAATGTTTAAGGACCAATTATTCTCGCTGAAGAGTCCGAAAAGCTCCGCATCGACGCGGTCGATCACTTTGCGGAAATCAGCGGGGTTATTCTCAAAATCCATTCCGTCGGATTCGATCACCAGCACGCGACCTTCGTACTTATTAAAGATAAAGTCCTCGTATTTGTCATTGAGGTCCTTGAGGTAATCGATCTGCATGGTCTGCTCGTAGTCACGTCCGCGTTTCTGGATCTGCGCGATGAGTGCCGGTACGGATTTACGAAGGTAGATCATCATGTCCGGCATTTTCATCTGCGATTTCATGAGGTCGAACAGCTCCATGAAGGTCGTATAATCGCGTTCGGACAGGTCACCGCGTTCATAGTTATTGCGTACGAACACATAAACGCCTTCAAAGATCGAGCGGTCCTGCACGATGGTGTGTGTCGCTTTCTGCACCGCCAGCATATCTTTGAAACGCTCCTTGAGGAAATAGGTCTCAAGGCAGAACGCCCAGCGGTTGATATCGCCGTAGTAATCTTCGAGATAGGGGTTGAAGCTCACGCTCTCAAAGCGCGGCTCCCACCCGTAGTACTTCGCTAACATCTTGGTCAGCGTCGTCTTTCCTGCTCCGATATTTCCGGCAATTGCGATGTACATTACTTCACTCTTCTACCCATCAGGTCATACATTTGATCACCGCGGAGAATCAATACCTGACCATCACGCAGGATCTTGATTGCCTTCGGAGCGTCATTAGAGAAGATATTCTCCACAGCCAATAAGCTCTCGAGATCGGTATTGATTTCCGGTAGTGCTACCTGTTGACCGGTAAAAATCTTGATTTCACCGGCTGCCAGTTGGATGTTAGCAGGAGCCTGTGAACCACCGGCATAATAGTCATACCATGTACCGTAAGGAAGGGTTACAGTTTGCGTTGCAGACGGGTCGAAGTTAGCCACCACATAGACATCGCTGCCCCACTGCACGGAACGTACTTTGACTGTCGACCCCAGCGTAGCAGCAGTCGGGTTACCTTCAAAGACTCGCGGTAAGATACGAGTACGAAGCTGGAAGGCTTGTGCGCACTTAACGTATGCTGCCACGCGACTCGGCTCGCGGAAATAGCCATTCGGCTCCGGACGTGGTTTAACATTACAACGATATTTACTATCCGATGCGTTCGGATGATCTACATCGCAGTTGATGGAATAATCGTATCCGATTTCCGAGAATTGCCAAATCATATGTGAGCCGTTCAGCAAAGCATTGAGCACCAGATTCTCCGGCACGCGGTTGATCCGAGTAGCCAAATCCTTAGCGATATTGCCGGCGCCCCACATCTTAGCCTTATACTGCATACGCTCCTCATCGTGCGACTCACAGTAGGAAATGTAGTTATCCTGATTGCTCTCATTAAACGCATCAGTATGGCCGTCGTCATCCGGTTTAAGCCATCCCATCGCTGTTTGGAGATAAGCAAACGAGTTGTTTGCCCAACACTGCATACCTTCGTTAATCAACTGCGGACGATCGGAACCCATATGTTCACCCCAGTGCTCCAGAATCATATAGGCATCCGGAGTGACGGACTTGACACCTTTAGCGTAATAATCCTTGAGGTTAGCGACGGCATTGTAACTGGCACCGCATAAACCGTGACTCAAGTCCAAACGATAACCGTCCACCTTATATTCGCGGAGCCAGTATTGCAATGCGCGAATGAACATCTGGTGAGCCGGCGAGAAATCGTGGTTCCAATCCTCGTAAACATTATCCGGGTGCGGTGCATTTACGTTAAACCAGGGGTTGAAACGCAGTTCGTTCGTGCTTGCATCGTCCGAAGTCTTGGGGTAAAGTTTATTCATCGGGTTATTTCCGGTAGCATGGTTGAAGACCATATCCATGATAACGGCCATACCACGCTTGTGGCACTCATCGATAAACTCTTTGTACTGCTTAGGCGTTCCGTACGCTTTATCAAGCGCGAAATAGAGGCAGGGCGAATAACCCCAGTTATAGTTACCGTCAAACTCACACATCGGCATCAACTCGATGGCATTAACACCCAGCTGCTGGAGATAGTCAAGACGTTCTGAGAGGCCGTGCAAATTGCGAGCTCCTGAATAATCATACACCCACAACTCATAAATGACAAGGTTGTTCTTGTTCGGGCGTTGGAAGTTAAGCGTAGCATCGGACCATTGGAAGGCATCTTTAGCAGTCTGAATGACTGTTACAAAGCTACCGTCCGCCTTGGAAGGATACGGCATCAAAGTCGGATCGGTGGTTTTCGGTTCCCACTGGTCGTCCCAAGTCAGCACTTTCTCCGAGTACAGATCGCAGATGCGTTTAACTACACCATCCGGGCGCATCACCACATATTGGAATGCATACTCTTTTTTAGGAGTCAGGCCTTTCAGCTCGATCCAGAAATAAGCACTATCGTTGGCTTGTTTAAGCTGATAGTCATTGGAAATCTCCCAGTTATTGAAATCGCCCACTACAAACACGTGCTTAGCAGGGGCTGTTTTACTTCCCGCATAGGTACAGAGGGTCACTTTCGACGGATCTGCCGGATAATAGATACCGTTCACAACACCGGCAGGACGGTTCTGCTTGGTAGGAGCAGCCGCCACATAGGTCGTCATCGTCGCCGTACTAGTCTTCGATCCATTCGTACCGGAAAGTTCAAAGAGGTTCGTGCCTGCTTCTGTGAATGTAGCCGTATAGGTCATCTCCGTTCCTGTTCCGGTCTTCACCGTAGCGCCATTGTGCTTGAGCGTCATCGATGCCGACTCGGTCGCGTTGCAGGTGATGGTAACAGACGATCCCTGCGAAGAAAGGTCCTCCAGTTTCGTCGAGAAAGCAACTACCAAACCGGACTCAACTACATCGATGATAATATCGGCTCCACCGACAGCACGACCGGACATTGTATTCTCCGAATCTCCGTTTGTAAAGAGCACCAGCAACTTGGTGATCGTCTTACTCGTCGGTACTCCGTAGAACGTATAAAGGTTCGGTATGTTAAGTACCCATTTCGAACCGGACTTGGTCATCTTGGTCTTCTCCGATTTGGACGGCCAGTTAGCCAACTGATACTCCCACTTACCGCTGTTATTCACCTCTACGCAAGAATAGAGATAACACTCCGTCGCGTTCATCATACCTTTATCACCCTGCGAAGGGTCAAAAGTAAGGGTCACCGGGCCGGTGTAACCTTGTTGAAGAATAGCGGGATCTGTTGTCACTTGTGCCACTGCGCTAAGTGCGAAGAAACACAGAAGAAATAAAGCAAGTTTTTTCATAATAATATATCAGTTAAGTCAATTTTCACTATTCGGCTGCAAAGATACAACTTTTTTTTGATATACGCAAGAAAAAAGCGAGCAGTTTTGCAACTGCCCGCCATTTTTTAGATTTTAGACGCTTGATTATTTAATCAATTGTCCCATAATCGTATAAACTCGCTCACCGCGGCGGATGATTACCTGACCGTTCTGGAGCAGTTTAACTGCTACGTTCTCAACCTCGGTGTTGATCATAGAGGTTTCCTCGTTCGGAGCAACGTAGAAGTGACCTTGCCATTCCACCGAATAGGTCGGACGGAAGTAAACGGTCTTCTTACCTGCGTGAGCAGCATCTACAACATAGTCGTTGTCTTGCCCATCCGGATACCAAGTCTTGATAGCATCGTTCTCAACATAAACTGCTTTGAACTTATCGCCCTCTACCAGGGTAATATCCTCTAACATATACTCATTCGCATCAGACGGATTAACAGTAAACATAACCGAAGCATCAAGATCAGTTACTTCCCAACCACCAAGACCGATCAGGTAGTAACCATCCTCCAGACGTTGTGCAGGGCACTCAGCCTCTTCGATCACTACGTCGTAGATCTCGATGATGTCACCTGCGTGAGCAAAACCGAAGTCAAGAACCATGACGCCGTTACCACCTGCGATACCTGCAGCGATTTGATCGAATGCGTACTCAACGTTTGCTTCGAGAGCGATATCATGAACGTAGATCATCTCTGCGTTGTCTTGGTACTTAATGGTTACGTTGCTGATCGCGTTATTCGCTTTCATCTTGAGAGCAACGCGGTAGCACTTATCAGCCTCAGCAACCGGTCCGTGATACTTAACCTGAGCACGCCACTGGCCGTACTTGTCAACGTTGATGTGGATAGTAGCCTTTTGGTTCTCACCATCCCACTCCAGGTAGGACTCAGTCTCGGTGTTCCAAGTGTCACCAGTTGCAAACCAAGTCTCCCACGGGTTCACATGGCTTTCATCCACTGCTACGTAGATGCAGCCTGCATGCCAATCTGCACCGCCTTGATAGTCAGGACGGAAGTAGATGTCATTTTCACCAGCGTGAGCGAAGTCAACTACATAGTTGCCTGCCTCACCCGGATACCAAGCGCCGAGTTCGTTGTTAGCAACTGCTACCACTTTGAACTCATTGCCCTCAGCCAGGGTGTAATGGAGTACATACTCAGCCTCATTGTCCGTATTCTGAGCGAACAGATGATCAGCCGTCAAGTTATGGATATCCCAGCCGTTGATGTTACCAATGAGGTAGTAACCATCAACGAGGTCAACGGTCTTCTCTTGGGTCGTGTAGAAGTAAACGTTGTTGAGCCAGAAGGTCAGGTTCGACGCATTGTCGATCTTGATCTGGTAAACATTGCTCCAGTTGGTAACGCCTGCAAACTCAGTCAGAGCGATGTCGATAGCGTTCCATTGTTGCCCTTGGAGTTGAGCCGTTACACCTACTTCCGTACCACCGTGGATAGGTACAATACGGATAGAAGCGTCAGCAGCTACCCAAACGTCGAGGTGGAGAGCTTCCATTTCGGAGCAATCCATGCCGGTGAACTCAAGACCGAAGTAGCCCAAGTTGGTGGTTACATACTTCTTACCGAACTCTTCCTGCGTGTACTGCGTACCAGATCCCCACTCGCCGAAGTCGCAATCAGCATTGTAGGTAGCAGAATAAGCAGCGTGTACCTGATAGCCAGCATAGGTCGGAGCAGCCGGAGCAGCGTCCGGAGCGTCGAGAAGCGCTTGGTTCTCACCGATCCAGAAGTAACCGCCGAAATCAGCCCAGTCATCGTGGTACTGCGGACGGAAGTAGATCGCCTTTGCTTCACCTGCGTGTGCATCGTCGATGATATAGTTTCCAGCATCTGCCGGGAACCAAGTGGTATCATTGCCGAGAACGCCGATCACCTTGATCTCGTCACCGGTGGTCAGGTTTGCATGGAGGATATACTCACCTTCAGCGCAAGTCTCGTCCTTGCCAAACTGGTAAGCCTCAGCAGCGGTCCACTCGTTGAGCGTACCTACGAGGTAGTAAACCGGTTTCGGAGCGTTTGCAGCGTTGTAAATAGTGATGATATACTCAACGTCTTGGCAAACGATCGAGATCTCGTTGTACTCTTGCGTGAGAGCAGAGAGGTAAACCAGCAGACCTGCACCTTCTGTTACATAGGAGCCTTCCTCAAGAGAGATAGCACCCCAAGCAGCACTCGGGAAGGTCATATAGATACCATTCTCAGCAGCCCAACCCGGTTTTTGTACATTTACTACACTTACAGCTTCGCTCTCTTTGCAAACTTTGATTTGCTCATTCGAACCATCCAGCCAAGCGATGTTGTCCCAGTCGCAAGAGAACGGAATTTCCGGATAGGTGATAGCAAGCGAGTCATTAGCAAAGAACCATGTGAAGGTATACTCACCCTCTTGATCTGCTACGAATACCATGTTTGCATCATCATTTCCGGTAATGCCGGCAGCACCCGGGAAGCCACGATGATACGTATAACCGTTCGAACGATATTCACCGTTCACAATGAACTTGAATTGATACTCAGCTGCGCTGATGTTCTCGATCTTCAAAGAAGCATAGCTCTTATCCTCAGAGAGGGCGAACATGATCGGCTCATCTGCCCAGTCGTTCATCGAACCACGAACACCTACAGTCGGATCCGGAGCAACGTACTTGCCAACCATAACGGCTGTTACTACGCTATCTGCCGGGTTGAACGAGAAGTAGATCGTATCCTTCTCGGCTATCTTTGCACCTGCGATCGGACGTACACCTTCTTCCTCTACCGTGTTGCTGTAGAACATATTGTGCTCGTCTGCTGCCTGGTCGTTGATGTTGATTCCTATACCACCGTATACAATCGTGTCGGTCAGCCACATGCCTTCCTTCTCAGTCAGCAGTGACCACTCCCACTTCGGTGCATACTTAGCGTAGTATTTCTTAGCCGGCTCAGGAATAACAACACTAATCTCGTTGTTCTCATTAGCCTTGAAGATGAACTGGTACTCACCTGCCTTCGTGGTCTGCAGAGCTACATCTACTTGACCATTCAACCACCAACCGGTGCTGTTGCCATATACCATCGTTCCTTCTTCTTTGTTACCGTACCAGGTAGTGTCGGTACCCAAGATCTTAACCACCTTGAACTTATACAGGCTGTCGGCCTCCAATGCAAGAGCTACATGGAATGTATCCACATTGCCTGCTTCCATCTCTACCATGTGCGCTGCCCAATCGGTCATCGTACCTGCGATGTAGTAATGAGGAACAGGAGCTACATACTTGCCAACCATAACGGCTGTTACTACGCTGTCTGCCGGGTTGAAGGTAAAGTACAACGTATCGTTCTCTGCAAAATCAACGCCTTCTATCGGACGAACGCCCTCTTCTTCTACCGTGTTGCTGTAGAACATATTGTGCTCGTCTGCTGCCTGGTCGTTGATGTTGATTCCTATACCACCGTATACAATCGTGTCGGTCAGCCACATGCCTTCCTTCTCAGTCAGCATTGACCACTCCCACTTCGGTGCATACTTAGCGTAGTACTTCGTCGGTGCCGGAGCAGGAATCTCTTCCTTCTCATACCATGCACCATCGTAGAAGTACTCACCGGAAGTCCAGTCTTGATCTGCGGACTTACCTTCGTCAGCACCGTTATTGCTAAATACGCACTTAGCGTATGCATCTTCGTCAGCAACGAATTTGTATACATCGAAACCGTTAATCTGCTCGTCGAGTTTAACCATCTCTGCACCAGGCCATGTTGTAGCTTCTGCAGTACCACCCCAGAGGTGTATCCGCGGAGCATCCCAACCGGCTACGTTAACAAAGTAGATCGAGTCTTTCTCAGCAGGTGTCGGAGGCTCAGGAGTATCACCGCCTTGATGCGGATAAACTTTCACGTAGCGAACATAGATACGCTGAGAACCCGTCTGAGCGATTGTGATCTCCGAAATAGCGCCATTCGGAACAAGTTTGCAGTCTGTCGGAACTTTATTACCTTGGGTCAAGTCAAACTTAATACCGTTAATCGTTACCTCAGCCGCATCATTTCCATACTGGGTTGCGTTCACGATGATCGAATCCACCTTGATAGCTTGTGCGAGCGTGAAAGCAAACGAGCCTTTCGCAGAGTTTGTACCAAACTTAACGCTGGAGTTGTCTTCTGCAATCGGGCGGCCGGCATATACTTTCGTTGCGTCCTCAACAGAAGCAACATATACTGCACTTGCAGCATCAAAGATAGCCGCCACATCTGCTGCGAAAGCTCCAGAAGCGTCCGAACCAGATTTACCGGTTCCGTTGAACTTCAATGTAAACGGTTGTGTAAAGTCAGCTACAGGAGCAGGTGCATTCTCACCCATCCAGATGTAACCACCGAACTCAGCCCAGTCAGCCTTGTAAGCCTCTTGGAAGTAGATGTCTTTCTCACCTGCGTGAGCAGCGTCAACAGTATACTCTGTGCCTTCGCCATCTGGATACCATCCTACGATAACGTCGTTCTCCACTTTAACAACCTTAATAGGATCGTTCTCTGCCAGAGTCGCTGTTAGAACATACTCGTCACCCTCGTGAACAGCAAACTTGAGGTCTGCGTTCAAAGCTGCAACAGTCCAACCATTCTGACCAATCAGATAGAAGCCGTTAGCCAAGGTCGGTTCAACCGGATCATCGCCGCCTTCACCATATACCGACCAAGTACCATTATCCCATGAAGTCATGGTAAAGAAGTTCTTGTCAGCAGGGATCGTCTGATCCGTCGATTGGTTCCACTTAGTGTTCCAATCAATAGCCTCGCTACCCGGAGCCATACGTACGAAACAGAGATTAGCGTTGTCGGCAGGAATAGAAGCGGAATAAACATCACCTTCTACTTGTGCCATAATCACATCAGCTTCGGTTCCGCCCCATGCGTGAATGAAGAACACTGCATCATCTTTGTTCCACAATGTAGCACCACCGCCATTCAGATAGATGACTCTGGTCTCCGGCTCATCACCGCCTTCACCGCCTTCACCACTACCAGTTGTGTAGTTGATTGTGATTTTGTTCAGTCGCAGTTGGGTCGTAGCACCGGTAGTTGTGTTCTGAACAGAGAACGAACTGCCATTAATAGCATACGCTCCTTCTACTTCCGTGACAACAGTTTCACCTGCTTTCACCTCAAAAGTCGCTGTTTGCTTAATATCCAAAGCAATGGAAGTAATAGAACCGCTAGCAATGCTAACAGTAATAGAGTTACCATCACCTGAATTTTTGTCTGCATACAGGCGGATGTCGTTCGCTTGGTTCAAACCGGGTAAATTTTGGTTAGAACCTTTGTCTGCGAGCACCGTAAACAATGTCGCATCCAAACCGACTGTAGCCGCATTATTAGTACCATCACCTACCATATTGGTAGTAGTACCGCCTGTGTACTGCAGTTCGGCAACATCAGCCATCATGCTTCCCGCAAACAAAATTGCAGTCAATAAAGAAAGAATCTTTCTCATGATACGTTGATTTTTTTGAGTTAAACAATAAGATTAATTATAAAAATTGATGTTATTATATACTCCTTATATATTATAACGCGCGACCCGTAGCGTCGAACATCTGCTCACCGCGGATGATCACCAAACGACCGTCGATGATGGCTTTGCGGGCCGGGGTCTTCACTACTGTGTTCTCTACAGCCTCTTCTCCCGGTTGACTTCCACCGCAGTTGCCGACTAAGGTTTTACCTTCAAGTTCTTCGATAGAGAGTTCGAGGGTACCGTCACCGTTGTCATACAGATAGAAAGTTGCCGAAGAAGGATCAATCATCAGCTTGCCGTTGGCTCCGGGAGTCTCGTTCTGGTTATACAGCGTACAATGCTTTCCGTCCACATCGCTCATAGCCATATAGCATACACCGATGGTTTGTCCCGGCTCGCATACTAAGATAAAGAAGTGCCCCTTATTCAGCATCGCGTCACCTTCGAACTCATAATCTGCCAGTACGCCGCATTCAAAATACTCTTCCATGGTCGGGGTCTCGATATCGCCCTTAGTCGGACCGCGATAGCCCTTCAGGTAATAATCATGATCGCCCACCGGTTGCGGACCAGGACCCGGTTCATCGCCCAAGACAGACCATTCGCCATCGCAGCCCGGATTACCCCATACTTCGGTCGAAGTGGTAATTGTAAAGAGGTTCTTGCCATCTGTCGGAAGTACCAGATCTTTCGTCTTAGCGCCCCAATCTTCCACATCACCTGAACCATTTACACGCGTGAAGATAATCTTTTCGTACTTCGTAAGATCGATATCTACGGACCAAACATCCGCCTCACCGGTTGCCGTCATACGAACACCAGGCCAGTTAGCGTTTTTATCAGCAGAATCGCCGTCTCCTTTCCATGCATACGCACCGACAGCAGCGCCATCTGATTTCCACCAGTCTTGCGCCATCTTACAATAAATCGTTGTAGCAAACGCCGAACTTGCCATCAGCGTCAATGCCATCCATACAGTAAAAATCTTTTTCATGATAATAAAAGTTTAAAATTATTAATTGTTTTTATTTAACGATGCGTCCTTGCGCGTCATATATTTTCTCTCCACAGCGGATATAGAGTTGACCGTCCTTAAGGAACTTCTCACTCTTCGCGCTTGTGTTCACGTGCTCTACTGCCCATGCGCCGTTACCGGTGTAATACATTGCATAGTCAGAACCCTTGATGGCTTCGGTATAACCTGCAGGAGCCGCATCCGAAGCAGCAGAACCGAGCATCAGTTTGACACTACCGTATTTACCCTGGATGGTTGCACGATAATAACCGTTTCCGGACTCTTCGGTCACAGCACTCTCCGAATGGATACCGGCTTTCTTACGTGCCTCGATCATCTTCTTGATCTCCGTTTTGTACTTCACCCAGTGCGGCCAGAACACACACGGCACACCCGGCATCGACAGCAGATAGGCGTTACACCGCATCATCAGACTCTTGTCGTTGATGCTCGATCCGTCACGCTTGTTCGCTACATCTTCTCCTTCACTACCACGGTTAAACGTATCGTGGTTATCAATGAACGTCACCGCATACTTACTGTATCCCTTACCGCGCAAACCGCCGTTCTTGCAGTTATTGTAACTCTTATTAAAAATTCCGTCGCGGAATACGCCATATTTCGCTGCGAAGTCAAACGCCAAGGTATTCTTGCTCGCCTCATCAATACGCGTCTTCAGTTCATTGGCGTCACCTACCCAATATTCGATCACCGATAAATAGGGTTTGGAAGCGGTGTTGTAATCATGGATATGGCTTACGTGATATCCGCCCACCATATCGTAGCGGAAACCATCGTACTGCATCTCCGCTTTCATCCACTTCAGGTATGCTTTACACATGTTCTGCACGTCCGCGTTTTGATGATCCCAGTCACGAGCTGCCTCATAATCGTAAGATTTTTTGACATCCCTGTGCTGACCGTCATCCTGATGTCCGTTAGATCCGCATCCTCCTTCGTCATCACTCGTTAACCAGTCTACGGTCGGTTTGAACTCGCCGAAAGTACCGAAATTTTGCTTATATAATCCGTCACAATTACCACTTCCGTTACCGATATGATTAATGACGATATCGGCAAGCACTCGCACACCGTTGGTATGCAGTGCACTGATCAACTGGTCCAGATAAACACGCTTACCCATCAGACACGTTTGGGAACTATACTCCAAAGGAATATAGCCCAAACCGCCTTTCGAAATACCGGAAGCCTGCCCACTGGGCGGTAACCATACCAAATCAAAGTACGTACCTATCTCCGTTGCCTGGCCGGTCAGTGTTTGCCATTTGGTGTCTCCGTATCCGGAGTTGACATTGCTCTGCCAGTAGAAAGCCTGCAGCATCACATCTTCGCACTGACTCGGAACGGCTGACTCAAAATCCGACGGCGTCACGGGTTCTTTACCTCCACCCGACTCTTCGCCATATACGGACCACGAACCGGCATTATTCCACTCGCCTTCAGTGATGGTACACAGGTTCTGCTCAGCATTCACATCCATATCCTGCGTCTGATTCCATTTGTTGTCCCATTTATTCTCCAGATTTGCAGGATCCATACGGCAGAAAATAACCTGCGGGTACTTGTCGTCCACTGTCGTCTGATAGTAGCCGGGATTATCCGATACCGCACTCATATCATACCACGCTTCACCGCTACCAAAAGCATAGACGGCGAAACGGGCATTATCTATCTTCCAATTACTATTCGGCTTCAGATACAACGACTTGGCGCAAGCATCAGAGCTTGCGACCAAGAACATCGTACATAGCGCCGTTATGGAAAATAACGAGATTACCGTCGATGATAAGTTTGTATGCTTCATTATTATTCTTTATTTTGCTTTCAACCATTTCAATTCCCTCGATAAACGGCTCGTCGGGTTCACCGTCGCAGTCTCTGTCAACCACGGCCTTGTAGCATCCCTCGTTCCACAGATAACAGGTGTTCTCCGTGAGGTAGATATCCTGCGTCTGGGTTTTGTTAGAACCGATATTGAAGATGATATAGATCTCCTTGAGTTCCGGCTTCATGACGTGCTTGTACCATTTGCCTTCCGTGGTCGTCCATTTCATACCCGGCCATTTAGGATCCTTACCGTCCAGCGAGTACGGGGTATCTTTGTACTTACCGTCCACTTTCACGCGCGTAAAGGCATAGAGATACAGGTCTTCCCAGTTATCGGGTTTGAGGAAACGAACCTCCAGCGGACCGGATTGCGGTGCCTTGTAGATATAGGTAGCGGTTTTCGTAGCCGTTCTCGTCTTATCCTTCTGGGCATACGCCTTCACCGTGGTCGTCTTGGTCACCTGGAAGGTGATCGGACTGACGCCGAACGAGGAAGAAGTAGTCGGTTCACTGCCATCGGTCGTGTAGTAAATCATAGCGCTCTCTTCGCCTACCGCATTAATCACCACATCGATGGTATCATTGTCGGTGAAATACTGCGGCTCCGGACCTACAGAGATATCAAATGCAGGATGTAACTGCTTCTCGCAGTCCTCCAACATCTCCTGGTTAGACTCGGTATCCTTACCTGCCATCCAACCGTAGCAAGCGTCGTAGTCGGTTACCAAGTCATTGGAACGTACGTTGATACCACCGCAGTCGTCACCGGAGTTGATACAGAAGTTCACCGAATCCATGTCGGCAGCGAACTCATAGGTGTACCAACCTTCCATATCCTGGAAGATACGGCGACCCGGATAAGCACCGATGATATTCTCCGATGCGTCGTTACCTTCTTCGTCCTTATAGGGTCTCCAAGCGTAGAAATACACTTTCTCCCAGCTGGCGGGCTTATTGAAACGCACCTGGATACCGCGTTGCAGCGGCTCACGATAGGTGTAAGTATAGGTCTGCACTTTCGAGGTAGCGTTACCACATACGGCCATCACTTTGAGGGTTGTGGTCTCTTTGAAATTCAACGGACCGGTATATACCGCAGACTCCGTCGTCGGGTTGGAACCGTCCGTCGTATAGTAGATCACCGGCGTACCGTTTCCGCCTACAGCCTGGATGGTTACATCAATACCGTTGATCGAATCCTCAAAGGCCTGACTCGGCGTGACGATCAGACCCGGAGCCGGATCTTCCTCACCTGTAGCGTTTACCCATATCTCATAACTCTCGTTGATAACCTTACCGTTATCGTTAAACGTACCGTAGTGACTGGACATCAGCTTGTAACCTTCAAAGCCCTCTCCTTTTGCTTTCGTTCCCAAGCAGAGGATCAACCAACCGTTCTTTCCTCTCACCGTAGCCTGATAACCGGCATGACGATCGCCATCCATATCATAATACTCATGCGACACCTCACTCTCCGAGTGTACACCCGCCAAGTGACGTGCGTTGATCATCTCCTTGAGTTCTTCTTTATACACATACCAGTGCGGATAGAAGATACAGGGCACACCCGGCATGGAGAGGATGAAAGCATTCGCACCCAGCAGACGCGCCTTAATCTCCGGTTTCATCGAGTTACCGCGACCGCAGAACTCCAACTCATTGTCCTCACGCATGAACATATCGTGGTTATCCACCCAGGTCACCGAGTGTCTCTTCCAGTAGTCACTACCTGTTTCATCTTTACCGATCAAACCGCGGCGACCCACATAATCCCATCCTTGGATCGGGTTGATACCGTTGAACTTCAACGCAAAGTCCAATGCCATCAAATGCATATTCGCGTTACGGACAGAGGTTTTCAGTGTCTCTACGTTACCGTCATAATACTCCTCAAAAGCGATATACGGTTCCGAAGCATGGTTGTAGTTATCCATGTGCCAGTTGTTATAACCGTCACCCTTGTCGTAACGCCAACCGTCGTACTTCATCTCCGCTTTCATCCACTTCAGGTAGGCTTTGAACATCTCCTGTACGGCAGGGTTGTCATGCGCCCAGTCACGTGCAGCGTCCCAGTTCTGTCCGTCGTCTGCACGGGAGTTCTTCGAGTAGCCGAAACAGTCACCGGCCAAGGTATCTACGTTATTTTCGGGCCAGTTCACCTCATCGTTACTGGTGATAAAGGTCTCGTCCGGTTGGAACTTACCAAAGGCACCGAAATCTTCTTCCGCCATATCGCACCATCCACTCATAGCCTCCGAGTGGTTGATCACGATATCCGCTACCACTTTCGTATTGCTGTTATGCAAACTGGCAATCAGTTTATCCAAATCCGCACGGGTACCCCATGCCGAGTTCTGGTTGCAATATTGTCTGGGGTGATAACCTACACCGCTGGCCAATGCACTGGGCGGTAACCAAACGAGATCAAAATATGCACCGATCTCACCTACTTGTTTCTGCAGGGTCTTCCATTTGGTATCCCCGAACTGCTCGGTACCCATATGCGTAGAATCGACCTCATACGAGTCATAATAGAACGCTTGCAGCAGCACGTCCCTGCACTCACTCGGCACACCGTTTCCGCCGACAAACTCCTCGGTCTCACCTTCGATCGTCAGACAGATCAACTCATCCACGATGCTGACCGTGATACTACCCGTACCCGCCAATTGGACGGTGATATTCCCATCCTGGTCACCGCTGTAGCCGTTGGTAGTACTGCAGACAGGGTTCACCGAACCGATACCCATGATTATACCTGCCCAGTTACCGGTCGTCACTTTGAACTTATACGTACCGGCTGCCAGATCCGTAAAGCTGATGGTGTTGTTTTCCATGAGCAGATGGTTGTCCCACGTTACACCGGGAAGACCTTCACCAGCAATGTAAAAACTGAGCGGTTCAGGCTCATACGTCGTCCACACTCCGGTACTCTTCGCACCTTCACCTTCACCCCAACCGGTGATCTGATAACAGTTCCTGTCCTCCGGAATAACCAGGTCATTGGTTTGGTTCCACATGGTAGCCCAGTTCAAGGCAGTACTACCGTTCGGCATACGGACGAAAAGAATCTTACTGTTCTCATCCGGAGCTTCCACGCCGTACACACCCACGCCCACGAGACTCATCTTCAGGTCTTTCTCATTGGTGTTGGTTCCTTCCCAAGAGTGAACAAAGAACACCGCTCCACCTTGATCCCACAAGGCACTTCCACCCGCATTTAAATAGATTGTTCTGGCCTGCAGACTCATCGCACACACAAAGGCCGTCAGAATTAAAAAGAATTTCTTCATTGTATTAGCAGTTTTTAATATTTGTTTGCACAAAAATCGCACAAAGGTACTGCTTTTTTATGACATACGCAAGCGCGCGTACCGAAAATTTACGTTTTTTCTATTTTTTTTATCAAAACTGTCCCATTTTGGACACAAAACGTCACTTTCCAGCCCGCGTAGTCCATCTTATACTCCCGCTCCGGATCATCCTGATATCCCGGTCGCGGATCCTGACTTAAGATATATTCAATGTCCTGTATCGGGATACCGGGAACCCGATTTTCCGTTACCCCATAACCTGTCACCCGTAACCCGTACCCCTTACTCTCTTCCGCAAATCCGTTGCGTGCCTCTTCGTGGCAATCACTAAAACTGAGATAAGGTTTAATGTCGTATATCGGCGTTCCGTCCAGCACGTCTGCGCCGCTAACAATCAAGTCCCCGTTTTCGATTCCGATGAGTCGTACACTGCTTAATCCCAGCGGATTAGGACGAAACGGACTACGGGTTGCAAAGACCCCCATGCGGGTGTTTCCACCTAAGCGCGGGGGACGTACGGTGGGACTCCAGTCCGTGGTGTTGAAGCCCCAGATGAGCCAAAGATGACTGTAGCCGTCGATGCCACGTAACGCTTCCGGCATCCGATAATCGGGTTCAAAAACGATGCGTGTGAGGATCGGACTTTCCTCCCTACTCTGCCGCGGAATACCAAATTTATCCGTATGCCCGTTTCGGGCGTATGCAATCACTTTTAGTTCCATTTTTGACTCAAATTTGGTGCAAAATTACAAAAAAATGCGCATTTATGCAAAAAAAATGCAAAAAAATTTGCGTATGTCAGAAAAAAGCAGTACTTTTGCACCCGCTTTTGAAGGCAAAGGGTAGAAATGCCCCCTCCGGGTGCCATAGCTCAGTTGGTAGAGCAAAGGACTGAAAATCCTTGTGTCCCTAGTTCGATTCTCGGTGGCACCACGAAAAAACGACCGCAAGGCCGTTTTTTTGTGCCAAGTAGCGAGAATCTCACTAGAGTTCTCCGCCGCTACGCTCTGTCGATTATTGCGAGCAATTTTCGATTCTCGGTGGCACCACGAAAAAACGACCGCAAGGCCGTTTTTTTGTGCCAAGTAGCGAGAATCTCACTAGAGTTCTCCGCCGCTACGCTCTGTCGATTATTGCGAGCAATTTTCGATTCTCGGTGGCACCACAAAAAAGAGACCCGCAAGGATCTCTTTTTTGCATTTATAGGCGTTGCCTATTATTTCTGTGCCTTAGCAGCTACTTTCTCAGCAGCACCTTTAGCAGCAACGGCTTTGTCACGCATGGTAGCCCAGATAGCTTTCCAATCGTAGTTACGCTTCAGACCGACGATGGTGCTATAGAGCATGATACCGGTAGAAACGATAGCTACGATAGCGAGGGCAGCGATGAGCAGCATTACCTTGATGACTACAACCGCCCAGTTGGTCTCCGTCTCGTGCGTGGTGCTACCGTCAGACCAGTGAACACGATAGTGCTCTGTAGCCTCCATGGCAGCAGCGGCACCGAACAGACCGGCAGCGATAGAATAGCCCCATTTCTTAATCTTATCGAGCGTCTCTTGCTCCTCACGTGTACGTGTGATGACATATCCCCAACTGTGGTTAGCGATGATGTACAGCGGAATGAGCAACAGGAAGAATACCATCAGCACGTAGGAGAAAGCAGCTGCTTTCGATGCCTGACGATACCAGTGTTTCTGACGTTTAACAGCCGCTTTCTGCGCGTCCTTAAGGTCCCAGCCCTGGATCTCCTCCAGTTTCTTCTGGGCTTTCTTCAGGTCTTTCTCGTAGCGTTTGGACCTCTCGATATACTCTTTCTTAGCCTCTTTCGTCGAAGCGGTATCTGCTTTAGCCAAATTGCGTGCCACCAGCTCCTCGTAGTGTTTTACGTTCTCGGTAGCCAGCTTCATCTCGCATGCTTTGTATTCAGCGGCGCCCTTCCACTCCATGGAGTAGTCGAGGGTATCCATCATCTTGTTGTAGTCGATGCCGTTCTCGTCACCCGGGATGTTCCATGCCTTCACTTGCTCCATCTGCGCTTTGCGACGCTCCTTAGTCTGCTTGTCGCCTTGTGCCCAGTAGATCACAGCAATCACGGTGATGATCGTACCGAGGATGATTCCCCAAGAGAAATTGAAGTGACGACGACGGCTCCAACCAACGATACCGCGGAGCTCCTCGATCATCTTGTTGTATTCCTGATCGTTATCATCCTTGACAGCGAGCTCGGACTTATCCAGCAGCTCATCCATCTTCATGGTCTCTTCGTACGTGGTAGGATACACGTCATCCAGACGTACACCTTCGTCGTTGATGGTATCCCCCATGTAGTTGGCGCTGACAGCCATCGCCTCTACCATATACTCATATGCCTTGGCGTTAACCGAATCCTTTTGATCTTGTACTTGGCGTACATCATCCATCGAGAAACCAACGGCACCCATTTCGCGCAACTCAGCGTTGCTCAAATGTTTCTTTTTATCTTTACTCTTAGCCATAATAGTAGTCTTTTAAAGATTCATTACTCCGTTGATTATTTGATAACACCTACCTGCGGTTTGGACCAAACCCAGAAGAACTTAACGTTCGCTACACCTCCGGCTTCGGTGATCTTCTTGGCAATCTTGCGTGCATTGAAGTAACCGCCACCTTCTGCGAGGAACGGGGTGTTCTTGGTGATAAACATCGCATTACGGAGAGTCGTTTCCAACTCCACCTTCAGCAGTTGTTCCATCGTGGGGATGTCGTTACCCACTGATTCGATACGCACGTAGTATGTCTTCTTGTAGAAGAACCACCACGCGAGAATTAAAAGAATGATTAAAATCATAGTGGTAATAAATTTGTGTTAATAATAGTGTTGATTTGTTATTTATGTGCAGCTACTAACGCATTGAGCGCATCGATGAACACTTGCGGGTCGCTCGTACGCGTATTACTATAGGTGATAAACTCCGGGAACTCGTTCTGGTAAGCGCAGATCGAGGGTTTGTTACGCGGCGGGAAGACGATGGTCGAAACCGTACCACCGACTTTCTCGATCACGATACCTTCGCTCTTCTTGGTTACACCGAGGATGTTCTTGTAGTAGATGTTCTCCGCGTCGCAAGAGGTGATCTCGTTGCTCATCGTGTCCCAGAAATTATACAGCATCGTCAGCTTATCTACCTGCGGAATCGCGATCACGTAGTAGATACGGCTGAGCATGTCGTGCGGTTCCTGCGAAGGATTGCCGTTGTCGTCCGTATCGTCGAAATAGTTGAGGAAGAGGATTTTACCCTTCATATCCAACTCGTCGATATGGTTGTCTTCGAGTGCCTTACTGATCGGGTCACCGGTATACGGCAACATCGGACTCTCTTTGCTCAGGTAATGTTTACAGAAGGTGACGTAATCCTCGATAGACGGACGGCCCTCGTTGAACATATACATCGCGTGCTCGTACTCGGCTTGACGGGCATCGTTCTCATCGCTGATCTGCTTGCGTTGCGCACCAATCTTACCGAAGGCAATCAGTACACGCAGTACACCGATCACGATGGGTAGCAGGATAAGCAGGATGGCTACCAGACCCTTCCAGGATTTCTGAACTCCGTCGTACTCGGACACCAACGCACGCTCCTCCTCGTCCGGCACGTGGAACCATAAGTTATGATGTTCGCCGTTTTCGTCTTTGTACGATGCAGCGAGCATGAAGTTTTCTTTGAGGAACTCCTTATCTTCTTTTACGCGCGCGAGGCTGTCTTGCAGTAACTCCGCCATATGTTGTTCCTTGAGTTTCTTGCTCTCTTTCTTGCGTCCGTAGAGCTCTTTGTACTCCTGTTGCACCGTTTGTACCGGGTTCACTTTACGTTCCGTAAAGCCGAAGTTAGCCGCCACCACGATGATGAACACGATGATCGCTCCGAGGGGTGCAAGAATCAGATGCTTGAGTAACTTACCGAACGGCCAGGAAGGTTGTTGTAATACCACCGGTTTATCGGGTTCATACAGATACTCAAAGAAGGACGCGCGCGTGCCCTCGTCCAACATCCATGCACCCAGTTTCGGCAGGTCGTCGGGGAAGGACAACTCCGCATCATCGTTCTGACGGTTGATCGGCCAACGGCCGTCGTAACGGTAGATACCCGAATAGTAACGGTTCTCGCGGTCCTCATCGGACTCTTTGTTGCGCTCGCCGCTCTGAATCTCCTTAAGCCATTCCTTGACCTGCTTATTGGTGATCTGGACGTGCTCCAGGATCTCATGTACATCGTCGGTCTCCGGAATCATATTGCGGATTTTCTCCATCAGCTCCAGCGGCGACTCACCCTTGACCTGCAGACCGTTATCGGCGTACGCACACTGACGGAGGACCATCTGCAGCACGAGGTATTTGCGTTTCTGCTGACGATTCGTCGCCGTATGCAACCACTCCTCGATACGATCGGCCGTATGAGGGTTAAGGTGTTTGGGGTTATGTCCCTCAAAAAGGGAGAGTGCGAAGTAATAGTAGATATCCGGCTCCAGCGGACTGAGTTTGACCGCCTCTTCGAGGTTCTTCTGCGCCAGTTCGTAGTTCTTGAGACCCATATAGACGAGACCCATACCGAACAAGGCGTTCGTGTCTTTGGGGTTGGATGCGGTCTGTTCTTTGAACAGCGCGATATACTCGTTCGCTACCTCCTGACTGAAACGCAAGGGGTTAACGGCTTCTTCCTGCTGGATTTTATTGACGGTGCCGCACTTGGGACAGGTGAGTGTGCCTTCCGGCAGCGGGCGTTTACATTTCTTGCAACGTAAGACTTTTAAGATTGCCATAGAGATTGTCTGTTATTTTATTTCTTGTTACGATTCAGCAGTTGCTGTCTGCGCTCTTCGGCGTTCTCCATACGCTCGGCATGGTTGCTGTCCGTCTCGGCGATATAGAACGCCGGGATGCAGAAGAGGATGGTCATGACTACCAGTACGGCGATGTACCAACGGATATCAACCGCCGTCCAGATGGAAGCAAGCGCCGAACCCAAGATACACAAACCGCCGCATAACACGTACCAACCCGCGTACACACTGAGGATCATACTCAGCATCGGGGTCGTACCCTCTTGCGGACGACGGAACCACTCCATCCAGCCGAAGAACAAGCCCTCCAGCAGGATGCCATAGACGAGGTTAATCCAGAACAGCGACGTGGTCTCTTCCGGGCGGAACAAAAGCGCCAGACCGAGGGTCGCACCAATCACCAAAATCGGCAGAACGACCGAGGTGAGTAAGGTTATTTTTTTTGTTGCCATAATATTTTTTCTGATTATTCGGATTATTCTGATTACTCTGATTTTACATTACAGGAGGGGGAGGAGGCACTGGGGCAAAGAGTCCTTGCAACTCCGGGCACTGCGAAGCAGCCGACCATTGTGCCATACCGGCTTTCCACACGAAGGTCTGCGGCGTGAGCGTACCTTGTTGCGCCATCTGCTGCAGCGTCGCCATGTCGTACGGACCCTGCTGGGCGTTATTGATCAGCACGTGGAAGGCTACCGGAGCAGGAGGCGGAGGAGGAACAGCAGCACCCTGTTGGATCGGCTGCGCCTGGGCTACGTTCTGCGCCATCATACCCATCTGCTGACCGAACATACCACCCATACCGAAGCCCATGCCCATGCCCATACCGGCACCCATCATCGCACCGGCACCACCGGTGTTGCCGGCAGCCGTCTGCATGACGTCGAACTGACGCTCCTGTTGGTAGTTATACCCCTCGCGGGCACGTTTGTCGGCCAAAGCCTGACTCTCGATATCCATGTCGGCCGCTTTCGCCAGCGAATCGAGGATACGCTTGTAGTTCGGATCGTCCTCATCCGGCAGGATGGCTTCGATATCGAACTTGGTGATCTCTACACCGTAGTCGTCAATGAAATACGCGTTCAGCTTCTCCAGCGCGTACTCCTGGATCTTCTCGAAATAACTCTTACCGTCCGGGGCGATACCGTTGACACTCGTGATACTGAGGTGCTCCTTATCGAAGAAACTGACGATGATCGGCGTGACACGCTGACTGATGGCTGCACCGAACTTGGAGGCAAAATCGTGCAACTCCACTTCGTGCTGCGTACCGCTGTATTTATGGATGAACTTAACGCTGTCCACAATACGGAACTCGTAGTCACCCGACGCACCGATGTCGATGACAACACCGCGGTTACCAAAGGTATAGTCGCGTACTTGCGCACCGATACCCCAACCGCCGTCGTCACCTGCCAGACGTTTGACGGTCGTGCTGACCACGAAGAGCGTGGTCTTGAAGGCCGTCTTACCACCGAAGAGGTGAGTCGTGATACGCTGCAGGAAAGGCACATTGTTCGTACCGATCACATGCGGACCCGGAGTGAATACATCGGAGAACATACCCTCCGAACAGAAGACCATCTCCTGTCCTTCCTGTACCGTCACTTTCGCGTTGCACGAAAGGTCATCATAAGGATGACGCGCGAGCAGGATGTTCTCATCAAGATTGTAGAAGACGTTATCGAACGCTGTGGGGCGTTCCGCTCCCTGTCCGTCGTATGTCACCGAGGCAGAGATATCTCTTTTGAATAGTCCCATAGTATAAGTAAGATTAATTTCGGCTGCAAAGGTACAAAAAAGTTTTCAATTGTGCAAATAAAATGTGATTTTTTGTGCATTTTGTTACGATATCGTCGGGAGTTCGTTACGATCTTCTCGGGAGGTGGTCCCGTGATGGTCCCGATAATCACCTACTAATAACCTACTAATATCAGACTGGAATACTTATGTGTATTAACGGGGATACGACATTACTTTTTGTATAATTGATTGCACAATTCGTAAAAAATTGTGTACTTTTCGCAAAAAAGTGTAATTAAATTTGGTCATATCAAAAAAAAGCAGTATTTTTGTGCGAAATTTGTTTTATGTGTATGCGCATGCGTAATCTTATAGCCCCTATGCCGCTTCCTTCAGACCCGCCAGTCTGATTCGGAGAGGGTCGAACCCTTGGGACGAGGACGACGAGGACGAACCGACACCGGTAGTGCCGCAGGATTCGTCCGGCGACCCGGTTGGTTATAATCGCATTTTATTTGCTCAAAAAGACAAAAACCAACATATTTATTCACAAAAATCTTTAACAGTATGAAAAAGTATCTTTTCATGGTCATGATGGCCGCAGTAACTTTGAGTTTTAACGGTTGTAAAGACGGCCCGTCCGGTAACGGCGGCGGTGACAACGAAGGCCAAGGCGGTGGTGGCGACATCAACAAAGAAGCTATCACCGAACAACTCAGTCCGGAGGAGACCAAAGAGCACCTGATGAAGATCGCCAACGGTCTCGTCGGTAAGTTCAACACCAACGACCAGAAAGCCGCTTTGCAGTTGATGGACGGTATGATCGAGAAGTACGAGGACTATAACTGGGAGCCCATCGGCAATTATTTCGAAACCCGCTATGAGGACCTGTTCGCTGCTCCGCGTTACATGCGCGCGGTATTAAAAGGAGAGAGTCCGGTACCCGCGATGAACCATGCGTACACTTTCAGCTTTGAAGGAGAGAGAGTAATCTGGGAGGCAGATGATGCCAATCGCACCTGGGTGAAGAAAGAAAATTCATCGGACAACAGTATCATCCTGCGTGCCAAAGACAAGAGCGGCACGATGTGTGAGGCCAAATTCTGGGGTACGGGTGCAACCAAGACCTATGAGGTAACCTGGCAAGAGAACGGTGAGAACCATACCGCTACCGGTATCATTCCTGAAAATATACATTTTACGCTCACGCAAGGCAGCAAGTTGATTGCCAGTGCTGATCTCAAGCAAGACATGCAGCGGAACAATCACGCGACCTTCCATATCGATGCCAAGGTGGTTAACCTGCGTTGGACGACCGATCTGGATATCCGTACGACCAACGGTTCGTTCGGTTTTGCTTTCTACTACGGAGAGGAGAAGATTATGAGTGCTTTGGCAAACCTGCCGAAATACAAACTGCTCCCAAAAGACAACAGCACGGACGTCGAATCCTATGAGAACTGGATTGAGCAGTACGAAGAGCGTTACGATGAGCTGATTCGTGAGATTGGAAGCGCAGACGCTATCGTAGATATCTTCGGTATGGCACAGTGTAAGATCAATATCACCAACGGAGGTCAGACATATGCCGACATCAGCAATCTCGACAAAGGCGATGTACCGACTTACACCCAGCAGGGCGCTCAACAGTACTGCGATGTAATCAATGCGGCCCAGACCAACGGTATCTATTTCAATTCGGATATCAAACAAGCGGATGTCCGTATGATGGTTACCGAGCATTACGGCGATTACGAGCCCGAACCGGTACTCTATTTCCCGAGCGACGGAACAAGTTATTCGTTTGAGCAGTATTTCGACCGCGAGCCGTTCACCGACCTGCAGCAGAGTGTAGAAAACCTGGCAAACAACTATATCAAGATCTCCAGTTGGCTGACTAACAACGTAGGCGAGATTCATTTCTAATGCGTTTTTGCGCAGTACTCATACTTATCGTATGCAGCAGTCTGTCCGTTATAGGGCAGACTGTTGCTGATAGTAGTATCACGATTGTCAAACAACTGGAAGACATCGAGGTAATACAGGACCGCGCGGTGTCGTTTATGGAGCAACAACCCGAACGGATTGTGGTCGAGATGCAGCATATCCAATGCATGCCTAAGTTCCTCGGAACCTCCGATCCGATTCGGTACCTGCAGAGTCTGCCGGGTATCCAGACCAACAATGAAACATCCACCGGTCTGCATATCCACGGTTGCGATGATCACCAGACGCTGGTGTCTATCAACGGGGCCCCGGTCTATTATCCCAACCACCTGATGGGACTCTACTCTACTTTCATCGGTCCGCATTTTGAGTCGATTACATTGGAGACCACCGAACATGGCGGCACGATGGATAACCGTATCGGAGGCTGGGTGGACTTCCGTACCTACAGCAAGCAACCCAAACGTTTCGGTCTCACCGGGAACGTGGGACTGATCAATTCCGATCTCACGCTCACCATCCCGATGGGGTCCAAGCACGCCCTCTGGCTCTCCGGCCGTTCGTCGTATATCAACGGTCTATACAGTAAGTTGCTCCAAATAGACGGCTACTCGGTGCGGTACCATTTTATGGACTTTAACCTGACGTACCTGGGTCAACTCTCGGACCGCGACCAATTACTCATCACGGGTTTCTACAGCCGCGACAAGATGAGTCTGTATTCGAGTAACAGTTCGGCGAATCTCCAATTCCCGTGGCAGAACATCGTCGGTTCGGTCAGCTGGACCCACACGCTCGACAAAGGTTCATGGCGCACGATGGTGTACTACTCGTCTTTCGACAATGCCCTTAATGCCTCCCTCGATTCGGCAGAGGTACAGACCAACGAATGGTTTGCTTCCACGGGACTGAAGAACGAACTGAAATACGACATTTCCGACGCTTTGTTATTGAGTGCATCCTTGGATTACGCCCATTATATCAACCGTCCGCTTTCGTATGCATTAACGGGCATTTCGATGTTTGCCAACCAAACAACCCGGTATGCCACCGAACATGCGGATGAGTTGTCGGTTGGTGTCGATTTGCGACATACGGTTACCTCGTGGTTTGCGTACAATGCAGGTCTGCATTTGAGTGGGTACAAGCACAACAAGACCCTCTTCGGCGGTCTCGATCCGCGGGTGAGTTTGCATTTTACCCCCGCACCCGACCATGCGCTCTCGGCGCATTACGGCATGTATCACCAGTATTTCCACAAAGCCGGTTTGACCGGTGGTGGACTCCCGGCAGATTTCTTCTTTTTGGCCTCGGATGCCTTCCCCGCCGAATGGTGTCATGCGACGAGTGTCAAGTACGTCTATTCGTTCCTGCACAAGCAGTACAGCCTGTCGGCTGAACTGTATTTCAAGCAGATTTACCATATCGCCGAGTCCACGGGTAACGTGCTGCAGGTACTCAACAAACGTTTTACGTTTGATGACTATCTGGTGACGGGTAAGGGTCGCAACTACGGTCTGAATCTCATGTTCCAGCGTTCTCGGGGTGTCGTCACAGGCTATGTCAGCTACACGCTCGGCTGGGCACGACGCTCTTTACCGGCTCTCGAGGGTTACACCGATTACCGTTATGCGGCCTCCAGTGAACGGGTGCATGACCTGAAGTTGGTACTCAACTCGCGCTTTGCCAAACGATGGAACATCAGTGCGATGTTTGTGCTCGCAACCGGTCTGCCGTACACCCAAGCGCAAGAGGCGTATATGCTCAACGGTCAGATGATCTGCCGGTACTCGACGTATAACGGTGCCCACATGCCGCTCTATCACCGACTGGACCTGAGTTGTTCGTGCGACATCATCAAGACGCGCGAACATGAGTTCGGTATCAACCTCTCCTTATACAACACCTACGCCCACAAGAACGCGCAGTTCGTCGTCTATCGGGAGAACCTCAAGCCCATCCTTGGAACAAGTTTGTCAACGATTATTCCTTCGATCAGTTTTTACGGTACTTTCTAATGAAAAAACTCCTCTACATAGTACTCGCGGCACTGTTGCTGTCCGGCTGCAAGAAAGAAGAACCGCAGCCCCCTTCGATGATCATGGAGGGTTGGATCGATGCGAATGGTCATCCGGTGGTGATGATCCATAAGACCTATGTGCTGGATTTCGGTAACGACAAGTCCCGTACGATTGAAGAGACGGTCGAAGATTTGCTGATCCCCTTCGGCAAAGTGACGGTCTCGGACGGCGAACAGGAGGTGGTGCTGACCGGACGAATTGACACGGCTTACCTGCCGCCGTACACCTACAGCTCCACCTACATCCGCGGTCAAGTGGGCAAGACCTACACCTTCACCGCCAAGTACTACGATTACTATGCAACTGCCACGACGACCATCCCTCCGGTAGCTACCATCGACTCGCTCATCGTACGTACGGAGAATGACAAACTGGACGTGCGGGCTTATATGCCGGTGGTGGAGGACGGGTACTATGCCTTCTTCTTACGCCAACCCGGCAGTCCGCAGTATATCCTCTGTCCTTTTGATGTGTTCGAGGGCCGGGATGCGGTGGATGGACGGATGGAAGTGAAACTCTATTGTCCGTTTGCGGACACGGAGAATGAGTTCATGGGTATCAACTTCCAATTCCATAATGATATTAAGAAGACCGATGCCGATAAGACGTACCGACTCAAGGTGGCACGGATCGACGAAGAAGCGTATCGGTTCTGGAAGGCGTATAATGAGTTAGCCATCACCAAAGGAATCCTCTTTGTGCCCGTTTATAAGAACATCCTATCGAACGTCGTCGGCGGGTACGGAAACGTCTCCGGCATGGGTGCCTCGTTCTACGACATCCTCGTGGCACGCGATACGACCTATCGTTTTTAGGCTAAAAATTGGTGAAAAAGGTAGAAAAAATGAAAAATTAATGGCATACACTTGTGTATGTCATTTTTTTGTAGTAATTTTGTGGTCGCTTAAGTTAAGGCTCGTGTGAGTCACCCCGATGGATAAAACTATAAATCATTTAATATATCATTACTATGGCAAAAAAAGCATTGAACAAGTGGACCGCACCGAAGAGTGTCGCTCCCGAGAAGATCATCCAGTTTGGTGAAGGAAACTTCCTCCGCGCCTTTGTGGACTGGATCGTATGGAACATGAACGCGAAGACGAACTTCAACGGTTCGGTGGCAGTCGTTCAACCGATCGACAAAGGTATGGTAGAGTGGCTCAACGGTCAGGACTGCTTGTATCATGTGAATCTGCAGGGTCGTCTGGACGGCAAGGCCGTGAACAGTCTGGAGCGTATCGACGTGATCAGTCGCGCGCTCAATCCGTACACCCAGAACCAGGCTTTCATGGCGCTGGCAGAGCAACCGGAGATCCGTTTTGTTATCTCCAACACGACCGAGGCCGGTATCACGTTTGACGACAGTTGTAAGTTCACCGACGCTCCGGCAAGTTCGTATCCGGGCAAGTTGGTTCAGCTGCTCTTCCGTCGTTACAAGACCTTCAACGGCGATCCGACGAAAGGTCTGATCTTCATGCCGTGTGAGTTGATCTTCCTCAACGGACACCACCTCAAGGATTGTATCCGCAAGTATATCGAGTTGTGGAAAGACGATTTCGGAGCAGACTACGCAGGCTTCAAAGAGTGGTTCGAGAAATACAACTACGTTTGCGCCACCCTCGTAGACCGTATCGTGCCGGGCTTCCCGCGCAAGGATATCGCCGCTATTCAGGAGAAAGTGGGCTACAACGACAACCTCGTTGTACAGGCTGAGATCTTCCACCTCTGGGTGATCGAGAAACCGGAGAACATGAGTATCGAAGAGCTGGAGGCAGAGTTCCCTGCCAACAAAGCCGGTCTGAACGTGCTGATTGCAGAAAGTGAGAAACCGTACCACGAGCGTAAGGTGACCCTGCTGAATGGCCCGCACACCGTGCTCAGTCCGGTAAGTTACCTGAGCGGTGTGAACATCGTTCGTGACGCTTGCAACCACGAGGTACTCGGTCAGTATATCCACAAAGTGATGTTCGAGGAGCTGCTGGAGACGCTGAACCTGCCGAAGGATGAACTGAAGGCATACGGTGAGTCCGTACTCGAGCGTTTCAACAACCCGTACGTAGATCACCAGGTTACCTCTATCATGCTGAACTCGTTCCCGAAATTCGAGACACGCGACCTGCCGGGCTTGAAGGTTTATCTGGAGCGTAAGGGTGAACTGCCGAAGGGCTTGGTTCTCGGTCTGGCAGCTATCATCGAGTACTACAAAGGTGGCGTACGTGAAGACGGTGCTCCGATCGAGCCGAACGATGCACAGGAGATCATGGATCTGCTCAAGCAACTCTGGGCAACCGGCGACACCCGCAAGGTGGCAGAAGGTGTACTCGGTGCAACCGATATCATCTGGAAAGAGAGCAAAGAGGACCTCAATAAGATCCCGGGTCTGACCGACTTGGTAGAACTCTACCTCAACTCGATCGAGTCCATCGGTATGCTCAACACGGTCAAGGCGATGTTGGCGTACAACAAAGTAGAGGACTTCGTAGCAAAAATCAAAAGCGCGTTCTAATATGACGAACATACTCAAAATCAACCCTGCCGACAATGTGGTTGTAGCGATCCAACCGCAGTCGGCAGGTGCGGTGATCGAAGTGGACGGCAAGAAGATCACAGTCCTCGAGGACGTGCCTGCCGGCCATAAGATTGCCATCACCGATCTCGCTGAAGGTGAGAACGTGATCAAGTACGGTTTCCCCATCGGTCATGCCAGCGAGGCCAAGAAAGCGGGTAGCTGGATGAACGAGAATAATATCAAGACCAACCTCGCCGGACTGCTCTCTTACGAGTACCATCCGAAAGAGGTGGTGCTCAACATCCCTGACGAGAAACGGACCTTCATGGGTTACCGCCGCAAGGACGGTCAGGTCGGGATCCGCAACGAAGTGTGGATCATCCCGACCGTAGGTTGCGTCAACGGCATCATCGAGAAATGTGCCGAGCGTCTGCGTCAGGAGACCGGTGCGGAGAATATCTTTGCGTTCAAGCACAACTACGGTTGCTCCCAACTCGGCGACGATCATGAGAACACGAAGAAGATCCTTCGCGACATGATCCACCACCCGAATGCCGGTGCGATACTCGTTGTCAGCCTTGGCTGCGAGAACAATCAACCCGAGGTCTTCAAGGAGTTCTGCGGTGAGATCGACGAGGACCGTGTTAAATTCGTGACGACCCAGAAGATCGAGGGCGACGAAGTGGAGTACTGCATGCCTATCTTGCGGGAGCTCTACACCAAGACCCAGCACGACAAACGCGTAGCGGTGCCCCTGAGCGAACTGCGTGTGGGACTCAAATGCGGCGGTAGTGACGGTTTCAGCGGTATCACCGCTAACCCGCTCCTGGGTTGCTTCTCCGACTGGCTCGTAGCACAAGGCGGTACGACCGTCCTGACCGAAGTGCCGGAGATGTTCGGCGCAGAGACCATCCTCATGGACCGTTGTGCCAACCGCGAGCTCTTCGACCAGACCGTCAGCCTCATCAATGACTTCAAGGACTATTTCCTGAGTCACGGTGAGCCCGTCGGCGAGAACCCGAGTCCGGGGAACAAAGCCGGCGGAATCTCCACCCTCGAGGACAAAGCACTCGGTTGCACGCAGAAATGCGGTAAGTCCCTCGTACGCGGCGTGATGCCGTACGGTGAGCGTCTCCAAGTGAAGGGCCTCAACCTCGTCTCTGCACCGGGTAACGACCTCGTGGCATCGACGGCACTCGCATCCTGCGGTTGCCATATGGTGCTCTTCACCACCGGTCGCGGAACGCCCTTTGGTACCTATGTACCGACGATGAAGATATCGACCAACACGGCCCTCTATAAGAACAAGCCCAACTGGATCGACTTCAATGCCGGTGTGATTGCTGACGGTGAACCGATGGAAGAGGTGGCCAAACGCTTTGCGGAATACGTCATCGAGGTAGCAAACGGCACCAAGACCAATAACGAGAAGAACGGATACCACGAGATATCCATCTTTAAGAACGGTGTCACTCTTTGATATCCTCTATCCCCGTACCTGTCCGTTCTGCGGGAGGTATATCAGCGACCGGCAGATCGACGAGATGCATATCGAATGGATATGTGTGGACTGCTGGAGACACTTACCTCGCACTGAACAGGACATACTGCGGGACAACAGTACCGAACAAACGCTGACGGACGGCAACTCGGAACGCAAAGCCGCCCTGCGATTGGAACGGGCTGCGTCGTACTTGTTCTTTGAGAAGAATCACCCGATCCAGTACGTCATCCACCGGATGAAATACCGCGACCAGCCGATGCTCGGTTACTGGCTCGCACGACAGGCGCTGCTGGACTGGCAAGACGAGACCTTCTTTGATGACATCGACCTCATCGTCCCCATGCCGCTCCACCCCAAACGACTGCGGGAACGAGGTTACAACCAGTCCGAGTATATCGCACGAGGCATCAGCGAACTGACCGGTATACCGATCGACACCACGCATGTCCTGCGGGTGGTTAATACACCCAAACAGGCGCTGCAGGAAGGAGAGGAACGCAAAACCAACGTCGCCAAAGCCTTTGCGGTCGACCGACCCGAAGAGCTGCGCGACAAACATATACTGGTTGTGGATGACCTCATCACGACCGGAGAAACAATGAAAGCTTGTCTGCATGCGATGAAAAAAATCAAAGCTGCACGATTTTCCGTCTTTGCGTTATGCAAAGCATAAAAACATGGTAAAGAAATACGATTTTTTAATTATTGGCGGCGGTGTCGCCGGTATGAGTTTTGCGCTGCAGGTAGCGCGCTCGGGTAAGTACAAGATTGCTTTGTGCTGCAAGACCACCCTCGAGGAGGCCAACACCGCCAAAGCACAAGGAGGTATCGCATCCGTAACAAACCTCCTGGTCGATGACTTCGACAAACATATCCACGACACGATGGTGGCGGGTGACTGGCTCAGTGATCCGGCTGCCGTTGAACAGGTCGTACGAAACGCACCGCGGGGTATTCAGGAACTCGTCCAATGGGGCGTTAACTTTGATAAGAAAGACGACGGCTCTTTTGACCTCCACCGCGAAGGCGGACACTCCGAGTTCCGCATCCTGCACCATGCCGATGACACCGGTGCGGAGATCCAACGCGGACTGATGGCGGCTGTGCGTGCCAACCCGCAGATCGAGGTGCTGGAGAACCATTTTGCCGTCGAGATCATCACCCAACACCACCTCGGTGTGCGTGTCACCCGCCGTACCCCCGATATCGAGTGCTACGGAGCCTATATCCTCAACCCCAAGACCCAGAAGATCGACACCTATCTCAGTCGTATCACCCTCATGGCGACCGGCGGAACAGGTGCCGTCTATGCCACCACTACCAACCCGGAGATCGCAACCGGCGACGGTATAGCCATGGTCTATCGCGCCAAAGGTATCGTCAAAGATATGGAATTTGTCCAATTCCACCCGACGAGTCTCTTCAACCCCGCCGAGACCCATCCCGCCTACCTCATCACCGAGGCCATGCGTGGCTACGGCGGTATATTACGCTTACCTAACGGCGAGGAGTTCATGCAGAAATACGACCCGCGTCTCTCGCTCGCACCACGCGACATCGTCGCACGCGCCATCGACAACGAGATGAAGATCCATGCGATCGACCACGTCTGCCTCGACGTCACGCACAAGGATCCCGAAGAGACCAAACATCACTTCCCCAATATCTACGCCAAGTGCCTGTCCATCGGTATAGACATAACCAAAGACTATATCCCCGTCGCACCCTGTGCCCACTATATGTGCGGTGGTATCAAGGTCGATCTGGACGGTCAGTCCTCCATCCGTCGTCTCTACGCCGTTGGTGAGTGCTCCTGCACGGGTCTGCACGGTGGTAACCGTCTGGCTTCCAATTCACTCATCGAGGCCGTTGTGTACGCAGAAGCCGCAGCTAAACATTCGCTCTCCGTTATCGACAAATACGATTTCAATGACCGGATCCCTGCATGGAACGATGAAGGCACCCTCTCCAACGAAGAACGTGTGCTCATCGCACAGGACGTCAAAGAGGTCGGTCAGATTATGTCCACCTACGTCGGCATCGTGCGTTCAGACTTACGTCTGCGTCGTGCCTGGGAGCGTCTCGATCTGCTGTACGAAGAGACCGAAGACCTCTTCAAACGCGTCAAGGCGGACAAGGAGATATGTGAACTGCGTAACATCATCAACATCGGTTATCTCATCACCCGTCAGGCCATCGAACGCAAAGAGAGTCGCGGTCTGCACTATACCATCGATTACCCGCGTACGGACAATAACCACCCGCAGGAAGTATGGTAGCCCTCTCTCTCCATAGTATCGTACCCGTGCGGACAGATGCACGCGAAGGAGCTGAACAAAACACCCAGATGCTGTTCGGTGAGTTGGCTCAGGTGCTCGAAGAGCAAGACCGTTGGACACGTATCCGTCTGGACTCAGACAGTCAGGAAGGTTGGGTCGACACCAAGATGATCGCGCCGATTGCCGGTGATGATCTGAAGGCTTATAAAGCCGCATTCAAGAAGGCAGCTACAGTCGCTTTTCCCATGACCTATGCCGTCAGTGAGAACAACGGTCAGACCATCCCGCTCACCGCCGGAACACGACTCACGAACTACAAAGACGGACGGTTCGAAGTACTCGGAGTCGGTTTTCGTATCGATCCTTCCATGGTCATCACCGCACCCCGCGAACTGAACCAAGAGACACTGCTGCAGACGGTACGGTTCTTCCTCAATACCCCCTATCTCTGGGGCGGCAAGAACGCACTCGGTATGGATTGCTCGGGCTTCGCCCAGATCGTCATGAGCCTCTTTGGCAAGTCCCTCCTACGCAACGCTTCCGAACAGGTGACACAAGGAGATCCGGTGAACGATCTCTCCCAAGCACGCACCGGTGATCTGGCTTTCTTTGACCACGAAGACGGTCGCATCTCCCACGTAGGAATCGTGATAGATGCGGAGCGCATCATTCATTGTTCGGGACGAGTCAAAGTAGAAAAACTCGATCCGACCGGCATCTTCAATGCCGAAACCGGCGAATACTCCCATCACTTGGTGCAAATCAAACGGCTCTAAAACACAAATACGACGGCTTTGAGAGTCGTCGTATTTCGTACCGCGGGCGGGACTTGAACCCGCACAGCCATCACTGGCCAAAGGATTTTCATACATTCGCTGTTGATCACGCAGCGCCTGCTTGGACTATGTCTTGACCGTATCCTTTCGGACTTAGGTCGTGGGTATATAGTCTCTACACATTTAGGTGTTGCCACCACTTAGCTCGGCGTTCTGAACATTTAAAGGCTGTCCCATTCACCGAATTAGCCCACTTCTACTTCAGGCCTTTCGCCCTGAGCACTCTTTACCTTTGTTCTTACCTCGATAATTATCCGTGAGGGCGTGACAGTTTGGACATAATAATTGGAGGTTCTCCAATCGCTGGTCATCGCGAATCGCATTGATGTGATGTAACTCCAATGCAATCGGTTGCCCCATCCACTCTGTCAAACCGCAACATTCGCACTTATGTTCCTTAATGCCTTCGCGCAATAAACGCTCACGCAAATGATTCGCATTAATAAAGGTCGAATGCTCCACTAAAATAGTCTCTAACGGTTGAGGTGCTCGGAGCGGCTTACGCCGTACTCCTTTGTTCCAACCCTGTCCCGTCATGTGGGACGTGTCGAGGTGTAACTCTTGAATTTTGCGTTTAACCGTATCGTAGTTGCTACCCGCTACACGTAAGTGTAATTTTTCAATTACTTGCGCGAATGAATAACTCGTACGAACTGCTTCTACAAAATCCTGATCAGTCCATTTTCGTTTACGCATAAACCAAAAATGTTTTGTCAAAGTCCTTCGTGTCTACCGATTCCACCACCGCGGCCGGTGATTTTTTTCACTCTTGATTCAAAAATCGGCTGCAAAGGTACTGCTTTTTTCTGACATACGCAAATAAAATCGCAAAAAAAATGATTTTCTTGCGCGCGCACTTGCGTATATGGAATATTTTTCGTAACTTTGCGCACTTTTTTGTTATGGCTAACAAACGTAAGATCATAAACGACCCGGTCTTTGGGTTTCTGTCGATACCGAATGACTTGATTTTCGATGTGCTGCAACATCCCTACGTGCAGCGTCTGAACCGTATTCGCCAGCTCGGCCTTTCATACCTTGTGTACCCGGGCGCAGTGCATACTCGTTTCGGTCATTCGCTCGGCGCAATGCACCTGATGCACGAGGCGATCACGTCCTTGCGACTCAAAGGTGTACCCATCACCGAACAGGAAGAGACCGGCGCAATGATCGCGATCCTGCTGCACGACATCGGTCACGGACCCTTCTCGCACGTACTCGAGCATACGATCGTGGACGGCGTATCCCACGAGGACATCTCCCTTCTCATGATGGAGCGGATTAACCTCGATTTGAACGGTCAACTGACCACCGCCATCTCCATCTTCAAAAACGAGTACCCCAAGCATTTCTTGCACCAACTCATCTCCAGTCAACTGGACGTGGACCGCATGGATTATCTCTGTCGGGACTCGTTCTTCACCGGTGTGCAGGAGGGGCGTGTAGCCAGCGAACGGCTGCTTAAGATGCTGGACGTGCGCAACGACAAACTGGTCGTACAAATCAAAGGCATCTACTCCGTAGAGAAATTCCTCGTAGCCCGTCGTCTGATGTACTGGCAGGTGTACCTGCACAAGACTTCCGTCGCGGCCGAGCAACACTTAATCAAGATCCTAAGCCGCGCCAAAGAACTGGCCCGCAACGGCAAGGACCTCTTCTGTGCCCCCTCGCTTCGTTACTTCCTTTACCAGCACGTGACCTTCGAGCTCTTTGGCCCTACCAGCGAAGCACTTGAGCAGTACGCCCTCTTGGACGACAACGATGTACTGTCGGCGATCAAGGCTTGGACCCTCAGTGACGATAAGGTCCTCAGCACCCTCAGCGAGTCGTTCATCAACCGTCGCCTCTTCCGTGGCGAACTGCTGTCCGCACCGCTGACGGATGCACAGAAGACCGAACTGAATCGGCAATATGCCCAACTCTTCGGCATCAGCGAACAGGATGCCACTTACCTCTGGTCGGAACATGTGTCCACCAGCAACACTTATTCGGAGAAAGCCGACTCGATCGACATCCTCTACTCCGACGGCACGATCCGCGACATCTCCGAAGCCAGCGAGATACTGGACCTCGAGGCTCTCACACGCAAACCAACCAAACGATATATATTTAAATACCGCATATGAAATTTAGTGCTCAACAAATAGCTGCCGTTTTAGGCGGTCAGCTGTATGGCAACGCCAACGCCGAAGTGAGCGATGTAGCGCCGATCGAGCAAGCCCAAGCGCAACATCTCTCCTTCATCACGGACGAGAAATACCTGCCTTGTCTGGAAACAACGCGTGCAGGAGTCGTACTCGTCACGAAGGACCTTACAGACCCTAACGACCTTAAGAACCTTCGCGACCGTGCCGTCATCCTCGTGGAGAACGCCCGCGGTGCCATGGGACAGTTGTTGCAACTGGTCTCCAAAGCTATGAACCCTGCTAAGAAAGGCATCGAGCAGCCGTCCTTCATCTCCGAAGGAGTCAGCGTACCCGAGGATGCGTACGTAGGTGCATTCGCGTACATCGGTCGTAACGTGCGCCTGGGTGCGGGAGTCCAGATATACCCCAACGTCTATATCGGCGATAATGTCACCATCGGTGACAACACCATCCTCTACGCAGGCGTTAAGATCTACGCGCACTGCCGGATCGGCGCACACTGTATCCTCCATGCCGGCGTGGTCATCGGTTCCGACGGATTCGGTTTCGAACCCGATGCACAGGGTGTTAACCAGAAGATCCCGCAGATCGGTAACGTCATCATCGAAGATGATGTCGAGATAGGTGCTAACACCACCGTCGATCGCGCTATGATGGGTTCGACCATCGTCCGTCGTAACGCCAAGATCGATAACCTCGTCCAGATAGCGCATAACGTCGAGGTAGGCCAATCCACCTTCCTCTGCGCCCAGGTCGGTATAGCCGGCAGTACCAAGGTCGGACAGCATTGTATCCTCTCCGGTCAGGTAGGTGCCGCAGGCCATATCGAGATAGCTGACAACTGCGTCTTCGGTGCGCAGTCCGGTATCCCCGGTAACGTTCGCAAACCGGGCGTCTACATGGGTTACCCCGCTATCGATGCCGGCATCTGGCGTCGTGCCGTCGTACGATTCAAACAATCCGGACAGAAATAACAATCTACATATGAAACAACACACAATCAAAGAGAGTTTCTCACTCAGCTCGGTCGGTCTCCATACCGGCTTACAGATCACGGCGACCTTCAACCCGGCACCGGCTAACACCGGCATTTGCCTGCGTCGTATTGATCTGCCTAAACAACCCTGTTACCAAGCCCTGGCGGACTACGTTTCCGGTACGGAGCGCGGTACGGTCCTGGAAAAAGGTAAATGGCGTATCTCCACCGTCGAGCATGCCCTCAGTGCCCTCTACGCGATGGGCGTAGACAACTGCATCATCGATGTCGATGCACCCGAGATGCCGATCCTCGACGGCAGTGCCCGATATTTCGTCAAGGAGATCCAACGCGTCGGACTGGAGGAACAGGATGCGGAGCAGAACATCTATATCGTTACCGAACCCATCGAGTACGTCTCCGAGCACGGAAACATCATGCGTATCGAGCCCTGCGACCATTACGAGGTGGATGTCACCATCGCTTTCCCGTCCGTCTTCTTGCGCGAGCAACATGCGACCCTCACAGATATAACAAAATACCCCAAAGAGGTATCAGCCGCCCGTACGTTCTGCTTCGTGCGTGAGATAGAACCCCTCCTCCGCGTCGGACTCATCAAGGGTGGAGACCTCAAGAACGCACTCGTCATCTATGAGATGGAGATGTCCCAGGAAGGTATGGATTATTTCTGCGACAAGATGGGCCAACCCCACATGGATGCCAAGAAACTCGGATACCTCTCCCCGCTGAACTACCAGAATGAACCGGCGCGACACAAACTGCTCGACGTCATCGGCGACCTCTCCCTGCTCGGCATGCGTATCCAAGGTCGTGTCAAATGTTACAAACCCGGACATACGTTTAATACCCAGTGTGTCCGTCGATTAAGAAACCAAATCGTCAGTGAATAATTATGATTTCTCCATTAGCATATGTAAGTCCCAAAGCGCAAATCGGTAAGGATGTAACCATCGATCCCTTTGCGTATATCGATGACAACGTCATCATCGGTGATAACTGTCACATCTTCCCGCATGCAACCATCGGTTGCATCCCGCAGGACCTTAAGTTCCACGGTGAAGAGACCTGGACCATCATCGGAAACAACTGCAACATCCGTGAGTTCGTTACCGTGCACCGCGGAACCTTCAGTAAAGGCAAAACCGTCATCGGTAACAACAACCTCATCATGGCGTACTGCCACGTCGCACACGACTGCGAGCTGGGCAATAACATCATCATGTCCAATGCCACCCAACTGGCCGGAGAGGTCGTAGTCGATGACTTCGCCATCATCGGTGGTGGCACCCTCGTGCACCAGTTCAGCCATATCGGCAGCCATGTCATGGTGCAAGGCGGTTCACGTATCAACAAAGATATACCGCCCTACGTCATCGCCGCACGCGAACCCATCGCTTACTGCGGTGTCAACTCCGTCGGACTCAACCGGCGCGGCTTTACCCCCGAGCAGATCCATACCATCCAGGAGGTCTATCGTCTGCTCTATCAGGGCGGTATGAACACCACCCAGGCCCTCGATCACATCGAGGCTACCATGCCCGCTTCCCCCGAACGGGATCTGATTGTAGCCTTCGTCCGTGCCTCGACACGAGGTGTCATTCGGGCATAACTCAGAATACTCAGATTATTCAGAATACTCAGAAATTTTCCTATGGAAGAGCAAGAAAAAAGTCTAAATTTTATTGAACAGATCGTCGAAAAAGATCTGGCAGAAGGAGTGAATAACGGTCGTATCCAGACGCGTTTCCCGCCGGAGCCCAACGGTTACCTGCATATCGGTCACGTCAAGGCCATCTGCATGGATTTTGGCATCGCCGAGAAATACAACGGTGTCTGCAACCTCCGTTTTGATGATACCAACCCTGCCAAAGAGGACACCGAATACGTTGAGACCATCGAGCGCGATATCGCATGGCTGGGCTTCAAGTGGGGCAAGATCTTCTATGCTTCCGACTATTTCCAGCAGCTCTATGACCTCGCCATCATGTTTATCAAACAGGGCAAGGCGTACGTCGATGAGCAGACCGCCGAGCAGATAGCCGAGCAGAAAGGTACACCTACCGAACCCGGTGTTGCCTCCCCTTACCGCGATCGTCCGATCGAGGAGAACTTGCGCCTCTTTGAGGCTATGCAACGCGGGGAGATCGAGGAAGGTAAGATGGTGCTCCGTGCCAAGATCGATATGGCCAATCCCAACATGCACTTCCGTGATCCGATCATGTATCGTATCATCACTTCCCACCCGCACCACCGTACGGGTACCAAATGGAAAGTGTACCCCATGTACGATTTCGCCCACGGTCAGTCGGACTATTTTGAGGGGGTAACCCACAGTATTTGTACACTCGAGTTCGAAGTTCACCGTCCGCTATACGACTATTTCATCGACCAGTTCAGCGGACCGAACTTCTGCGGCCTCTCACCTTACGGACCCGATTACCGACCCAAGCAACGGGAGTTCAACCGTCTCAACATCACCTATACGGTCATGTCCAAACGCAAGATGCTCCAGCTCGTCAAGGAAGGTCTCGTAGCCGGTTGGGACGACCCGCGTATGCCGACCGTCTGCGGTCTGCGTCGCCGTGGTTACACACCCAAGGCCATCCGTGATTTCATGGATCGTATCGGGTACACCAAGGTCGAAGGCATGATCGACCAGGGCCTTTTGGAGCACACTATCCGCGAGGATCTCAAAGAGACCGCACCCCGTGTATGTGCCATCTTCGATCCCGTCAAACTGGTCATCACCAACTATGAAGGCTCCGGCGAGACCATCGTCGCAGAGAACATCGACGGACATGAGGAACTCGGTACACGGGAAATGAAATTCGGTCGCGAGCTCTGGATCGAACGAGGCGACTTCCTCGAGGAGGCAGATAACAAGTTCTACCGTCTCTCCCCGGGTGGCCGCGAGGTGCGTCTCAAAGCGTCCTACATCATCCGGGCTACCGGTTGCGAGAAAGATACAGAGGGCAACATCACTACCGTCTATGCCACCTACGATCCCGACTCCAAGTCCGGCACCGAAGGAGGTAACCGCAAGACCAAAGCCACCATCAACTGGGTCGAGTGCAACTCTGCCCTCGATGCCGAGGTACGACTCTACGACCGACTCTTTGCCGTCGAGAACCCGAGCGCCGAGGAAGGTGACTTCCGCGACCTGCTCAACCCCGACAGCCTTAAGGTTGTAACCGCCAAAGTGGAGTCATCCCTCGCGAACGCTAAGCCACAAGACCACTTCCAATTCCTCAAACAAGGATACTTTGTGGTCGATGACGACGCGACCCCGGATCACCTGATTTTCAACCGCACGTGCTCCTTAAAGGATAACTACTTGAAATAAACTAGTGCGTACGCGCGTATATAATAATAAGGAACAGATCTTCTGCGACTGGCGGCACCGCTGGGTCCGCCTCACGCCCGAGGAATGGATACGTCAACAGTTGCTTCACCGTCTGGTGGAGCAACTTGATTTCCCCACTTCCCGCATTGCCGTCGAGGTGCCCTTCGAAATGTCCAATGCGCGTAAGCGCTATCGCGCGGACGCCGTCGTCTATGACCGGCAGATGCAACCGCTGCTCATCATCGAGTGCAAAGCAGAGTCGGTTCCCCTCACCCAAAAAACACTCGATCAGGCCATCACCTACAATCGTAAACTCAATGTCCCCTACCTGCTGCTCTACAACGGAGCGCAGTCCTACTTAGTACATGGAAACAATATTTACACTTCAGGACTCCCTCGATACTCCGACCTTTTACGGAGTGAATAACAACAACATCCTCTGCCTCAAGAACCAACACCCCGACGTGCGCGTCGTGGCTCGTGGTTACCAAGTCAAAGTCACCGGATCCGAAGCCGCTATCGAACGCTTCGAGCACTCGCTGCACCTCTGCGAGAACTTTTGCATCCGCAACAACCGTCTCACCGAACAAGACGTCCTTATGCTCATCCGCGGCGATAAACCCCAGGAACAGGCTACCGACAATCTCATCCTCCACGGTGTCAACGGTAAGTCCATCTATGCCCGCTCCATGAACCAACAGGCACTCGTCAAAGCCTACGAAGAGCATGATCTCCTCTTCGCAGTCGGACCCGCCGGTTCCGGTAAGACCTATACGGCGATTGCACTCGCGGTCAGAGCACTCAAAAATCGGGAAGTGCGGCGGATCATCCTCTCCCGTCCTGCTGTCGAAGCAGGGGAGAAATTAGGCTTCTTACCCGGCGATATGAAGGAGAAAATTGACCCCTACCTCCAGCCGCTTTACGATGCACTCCAGGATATGATTCCGGCAGCCAAACTGACCGAATACATGGAGAAAGGAACCATCCAGATTGCTCCCCTCGCTTTCATGCGCGGACGCACACTCTCCGATGCCGTCGTCATCCTCGATGAGGCACAGAACACCACCGCACTCCAACTCAAGATGTTCCTTACCCGACTCGGATTCGGAGGAAAAATGATCGTTACCGGAGATATGACCCAAATAGACCTGCCTCCAACTCAGAAGTCCGGTCTACGCGACGCCCTCGAACGATTCAAAGACATCCGCGACATCAGCATCATTGAGTTCAATGAGAAAGATATCGTGCGCCACCCGCTCGTCAAAAAGATCGTGGCGGCCTACAAAGAAAACAAATAATCCAAGGCTTCTAAAGCCTCGTCCGGTGTGATCACCTGATTAATCACAGGCTCACCCACACCCCGCAAGAGCGTGCAGTTGATCTCAGCAGCACGCTCGTTCTTTTTGTCCTGCTGCATCAATCGTACCAACTTTTCCCGGTCCGAACACTTGCACTGCGGCCTACCGTAATAATGCAACATCACCTGCGTCAACTGCTGCAAGGGTTCTTTCTCACACCCCAGCTTCGTCACACTCAAGTACAACTCTGCAATCATCCCATACACCACGGCGTAGCCGTGCGGCATCGTTCCGCTAACCGCTAACCCCTCACCGCTAACCGCTTCAATCGCATGACCGAAGGTATGTCCGAGATTCAGCACCTTGCGCAGCCCTTCTTCGTGAGGATCTGCATGGACAAACCGTTCCTTGACATCGACGCATCGTGTGATGAGCGGTTTCAGATCATCGAGGGGCATGGTCTCCAGGTCATATTGCAGCACATCGGGCCATAAAGCCGCATCCAGTAAACCTGTTTTGAGGACTTCTCCGAAGCCGCTCAGCATCTCTTTCGCCGGCAACGTCTCCAACCATTTCGTATCGATAATCGTCTGCTCCGGCTCGGCAAACACACCGATACTGTTCTTCAGTCCCCGGTAGTTAATCCCGGTCTTACCGCCCGTCGAGGCATCTACCATCGCTAACAAGGTCGTCGGGACATTCACATACGGTACACCACGTTTATACGTTGCACACGCAAAACCCACCATATCCGTCAGCGCACCGCCTCCTACGGCTACCACCTCGTCCCGACGCGTCAGACCCAGTTCAAAAAACCAGTCCCAGATCTGCTGCACCGTCTCCAGGCGCTTGCTCTGCTCCGTTACATCCAGCGCCAGACACGGATCAGTCGTTTCATACGGCACCTGCCGATCGCGTACTACTACTTTCATTTCAACCAATAGATATCTTTATCCGTAATCAACACCCAGAGACCACCCTTCACCTTTGTGAACACCAGCGGGAACTCACCCATCTGGCGCAACGGTCGTTTCATTTCGTACAACGCACGCGACAAGTTTAGCACACTCACCGCCCCCTCATTGTCCGTCACCACACATCGATACCCGTTCTCGTCCGGCAGCAGACAGAAGACCTCTTCGCCCGGCAATGTCTCGTACTGGATCGTCTCTCCCGTCACTGGATGGGTGTATGTAGGCTTATGCTGGATAAGCAGCGGGGCTGCCATATCGATCAGATGCTGTTTCATTAGTTGTATCGCGCTGTCCGGTTTCGCTTCCCTGCGTTCGGCGGCAATCGACAACAGCGGTCCCATCTCGCGAATCGAAGCCGGCGCCGCACTCTGGGCAATCGTCTGCTCCGCTACCGCATTCAGCACTTGTTCTTCTAACACCCGAATCGAATCCACCTGCGGACGCTGCACCTCCAGTCGCGCACATCGACCCAACAACGACGCATCCATCTTCCCCTCTATCTTCCGACCCGACTGATAATCCCGCATCTGCGTCTGCAGATCCCGCAAGGTCCGGTCGATATCCGCGTACAGCGCTTCGTACTCCGTCTTCTGTTCGTACAGGAACGTCAGCACCCAGGTCCGGTAATCCCAAATCGCAATATCGTTCTGCAGAAAATCCGTGTACGTCAGTCCGTCCAGACGATACAGCGTGATCGCCTCCTTCCGAAAGACCGGATTATAACCCGGGATCGGCTGCAAAGCCAAGGCCTCCTGGAACTCCTTCATATCCGTCTCCAGACTGTCTGCCGCTAACAGCAGGTCCATCAGCATCAACCGCTCTTCCTCTCGCAAAGCCAAATGCGCCGTCTTCTCTCGCTTGTACTGCTTCATAAACGCCGCAAACAACGCATGACACCGGTCATACCGCTCCGTCATACGCATGAACGTATTGTGAATACTATCGCATGCCGTCTGTTGCCGCTTCACCTCCGCCAAGCGCGGACGGATATACTGCTCCAGCGTCGCGTACTCGATCCTCTTCTCACCTTTCGCTAACACATCGTACTGCCAACCCGGTAACTTCTGGTCTTTCGCAAAATGCAGACAGTTGCCGTAAAACAACTTCGACCGGTACAGCAACGCACTCAGCTCCGGATAGTGATGCAACGCATCACGCGTCGGAATCAAGTCGTAACATAAGTTACCTAACTCGAAATACACACCCGCCATCTCCGGTTTCCATTGTTGGTAATCCATCAACTGATAGATGGCCTCATACGGACTCAAGGTCCTGGTCCGCGCCAGCACCTCGCTGTATTTCTCCTGCGCCTGCGCCCCTATCGCACAGAGCACCAAAACGACTATAAAGATTTTACGCTTCATAACTTTCCACTAAAAATCAAGCACTTTGATTTCCACACGCCTATTAATCGCCCGATTTTCCTCGCTGTCATTTGCCACCAGCGGTTTGCGTTTGCCGTATCCCACAATCACCATCCTTTGTCCGTCCACACCGCGATCTAACAACCATTTCTCCACCGCTTTACCGCGCATCGTGGACAACTGGTCATTGTACTTATCCGAACCCTGATCATCCGTGTGACTCGATAACTCGATCCGCAGCGTCGGGTTCATGAACAGCAACTGCGCCAGCGCCTCCAACTCCTCGTTCGAACTCTCCGTCAACTCATACGAATCGTGCTCGAACTGGATGTTTCGTAACTGCAGCACCAGGTCTTTCGTCAGCGGAACCAACCGCATCACGACCACATGCTGACTCGTCGTATTACCCGTAGTAAACAGCGTGTCATCAAACACATACCCCTTCGCGCTCACCTGCAGACTATGCTCTTCGTTCAGTCGCAGCAACGTATCCTTCGCCGTCGGCCGACCGTCCATCCGTACCTTCGCATCCATCAGCGCACTGCCCGTCATCTTATCGACCACAATAAAACGGTGCCTGCTCTTCTTCGCCCGCATCGCGATATCCAGCTCCGTCTCGGTGAACACCGTCGGACGTTGTGTGTTTACCACCAGCGTCGTATCGTGATAACCGTTCTGACTCAAACCCAAACGGTGGATCTGACCCAACGGCAACACCCTCTTTTCCTTATTCAGTATCGCCTGCGTCTCGCTGTCATAGGTCTGCAAGGTCAAGCTCAACTCATCGTCCAACGCCACCTCTCCGTAGTCCTGCTCCTTTCTCACACTCAGTCCATCTGTGCGGATATCGATATAGTGATACGAATACCCCGGTGCCGTCAACGCCAAACGGTAATGCCGGTTCTGCTGCAACGCCACGCGCCAGCGACCCGTCCGCGGATGCACCGTCGCCCGTTGCAACAACTGCTCGTTCGTTGCGTCATACACTAATACTTCACCGGTCCCTAAGGGTGCGCTACCCTTCGCCTTCACCAACGTACCGTTCGCCGCTAAGATCGGACTCGGCTGCATCCCATCTACCATCGGCACCGGATTGGTCCAGTTATGGTCGTCCATCATCACGCTGTACCATTTGCTATAAGCCCCGTCATTCCGCTTACTCTCCTCCCGACGCCAGAACACCAGCGTCTTGTTGTCTTCCATCAACTGCGGACGCAAATCCCCCTCTTCGCTGATGATGATCGGCGCCGATTCTTCCCATCGACCGTCGCGATACCATGCCCTGACAATACGGTCGTGCTGGATATAGAACAGCATTCGGGCGTCGCTGCTGATCGTCGGCCAACACTCATCCTCCCTTGTACTGATACTGCTCAACTTCTTCGGTTGACTCCATAACCAACCCTCCGCAGTCACCATATACAGATCGTAACTCACTCCTTGCGGCTCTTTGGCAGCAAAATAAATAGACAGCGAGTCCCAACTCATCACCGAGTGCTGGATACTCCAACCTTTGCTCTCCAACCCACGGATCTGAGGTAACTTCAACTGCCCCCAAGCACTGCTACACAGTGCTATCCCGATTAAAAAAAGACTTATTCGTTTCATTTCGCCGGCAAAATTACAAAAAATCTTCAATATATGCAAGTTTTCCGGGGATTTTTTTTCTTGGGGGCTTTTTTTCTTGGGCTGGTGAAGGAGTGCTTCGGATAGCACTCCGAGTGTCGTACCTGCAAAGTTCCCACTTTAAAGGTCAGTACGACACATAGAACAAGTCTGTTTGTAGTTGGTTGCCTTTTTTGTTGCAGAGCTCGGACATAGGCAGATTAGTCCTTCGCCGGTACTCTCTCCGCGTTCGTGCCGATTCTGGCTTGCGGAGCGTCCCTCGATATAGTATCCATCCCCATTATCCATCCCTTCATACCATATCGACGGTCTGCCCGCTCCACAAGCCCCCCCACGCGCCGCGTCACCGCTCTTTTGGCTATTAGGATAGGTACGCTTCGCGTTTCTTCTTCGAATTACGTCGGCTAGTTGCCGACACGTATCCGCTATTTTCTTTTGATTTCGCTTCAAAATACAGTTTTCTATACGATTTTATACGAAAAATTTGGTTATTTGCGAAAAAATCAGTATCTTTGCACCCGAAAGGGTGCATATAGATCCTTTCCGCTCTGATCGTTGGTGTTATAAGCGATTACATAAAAGGCGTTTATTAGCGCGTGTTTTGACGGTTCGGAAAACTGCTACATTCCAAATTGTTATAGTCAAAGCAATGCAACAATAGATATATGCGTATGGTATATTATGCTCCAGGCAGTGGGAGATTGATATACTTTTTTAGCGTAGGTTCTGTGTTGCTTGTTCGGTTATAACAAAGCTTGTAGCAGAGCCTCTGAACCGCAGGACAAGTAACAAAATACAGGTCCTGCGCTTTTTTTTCTAAAAAAAATCACACCCCGATTAGGGGATGTGTCCATCTCAACTGTCATGTTCATAGAATGAGTATATTCGACAATAATAGAACAGCCGCCCGCAAGCGGGAGTTTGAGCAACTATACGACGCGTATAGCCGCCATATCTATGGCTTTGCCCTGCGCTTGACCGGCGGGGATTCGTACCTCGCCGAGGAGATTGTGCAGGAGACCTTTGTACGCCTGTGGGAACACTGGGACAGTCTCCGTGATCAGCAGGCGGCTCTCGGCTATCTCTTCTCTACTGCCAAGCATACCTTCCTCAACTACTGCGAGCACAACATGGTCAGGTATGTCTATGAGGAGTACGTCATGCAGCACGGCTCCGAGGCAACTACCGAACCGGAGAGCAGGCAGAACGCCCGTTCCCTCGAAGACTACCTCAAGCAAGTTGTCTCGAGCATGCCTCCTATGCGGCAACGTGTCTTTACCATGAGCCGCTTCGAACACAAGACCAACAAAGAGATCGCAGCCGCCCTCCATATCAGTGAGAAAACGGTCGAGGTCCACATCACCCTCGCCCTCAAAGAACTACGAGCAAGATTAAATGATTAAAATTTCTCCTCCCGATTAGGGGATGTGACGCACTCGGCTGTCTTATAGGTAGAAAGGCAAAATTCAATGAAACAATTATTCGAGAAATATCTGGCAGGTAATGCTACCGCTGAGGAGCGGGAGAGCCTGCTGCGTCAGCTCCATGCGGACGAACAGCTCGGTGGCTGGCTTCGGGCGGACATCGAGTTTGCCGAGGGCGGCATGCCCGAACCCATACGCGAGCGTATTCTAAATAATGTTTACGCGCGTACACAGCGTCCTTTAATCAGCCGTCGTTGCTGGTCGATAGCTGCCGTCATGCTCATCCTCGTTATCTCCGGTGCCCTCGGTTGGACCCTCTTTGGCATCCAAAATCAAAATCAAAAATCACCAATCACCGATCACCAATCACCAATCATCGTTACGACGGGTATGGGCGAGCATAGTCATGTCACCCTTCCGGACGGCACAATCCTCACGCTCAATGCCCAGACCACTGTGCGCTATAACCTCGCTGACGGCAAACGTCAGGTCTCCATCGACGGCGAAGCCTTCTTTGAAGTGGCACGTGATCCCGAGCATCCGTTCGTGGTCAGCGCCAACGGCATGACCGTCACCTGTCTCGGTACGTCCTTTGATGTACGTAACTACAGCGATGAGTCTACTGCCTCCGTTGTTCTCCGTGACGGCAAGGTGCGGGTCAACGCCTGCGATGCCGACCTCACGATGGAACCCGGCAGCCGTGTGCTCATGGATCGTAAGACCCTCGCCCTCTCCAAGCATACTGTTACGCCTTCCGACTATACCGCGTGGCTCAACGGTGAGATCAAGTTCAACAACCAGACCCTTGAAGAGATAGCCGCCGAGCTGTCCCGTAACTATAACATCGACCTCGTTATCACCTCTGATGAACTCAGACAGGAGCGCTTCAATGGTTACCTCGGACGCTCGTCGCTAAGGAACATCCTTGATGTGCTCTGCCTTGCGTCGGACATGAGTTATCATGTGGACAATGACACAATGGTTTATATATACCCGCGCAAAAAAAGATAACAACATACGTTTAATTGCAACTAAAAACTTTTAGTATCATGAAAAAAACTTTTATTCCTTTGTTCGTTGGGTTGCTCTGTTGGACAAGCGCCCAAGCCGCAACGTTAACGTATTCCTATGATGGCGGCATAACTGCTGCGCAAAACGGAACAGCGCTGCAAGCGGCAATCAATGCTGCTTCTGCAGGTGATGAACTCAAAGTGCAAGCCGGTACCTACATCGGTAATTTCTCCATGCGAGAAGGCGTCAATGTGTCCGGCGGATGGAACGAAGGTTTCACCGCCCAGACCGACTATGCAACGGTGCTGGATGCGCAGTCCAACGGCCGTGTCCTCAACCAATCGGAAAACTATAATACGCTTACCGTTTGGAGCAATATGACCATCCAGAATGGTAGGTTTACGGCACAGCAGACGGATAAAGCTGGTGCTGGCGTGTTCCTTTGCGACAAGGGTCAGGTAAAGCATTGTCTTATTCAGAACAATCTTTTTGATGCAGCTTCAGGAGAAGCTAGTGGAGGCGGTGTGTATGAGAATGGATACACAACTTCTGTGTTGGTAGATGATTGTATTATTCGTGGCAATACTGCTTCTCATGGTGGCGGTGTTCGTATTTGTGGCGTTATTCAAAACTCTATTATCGAGGGAAATACGACTACCATCAACGCTTGTGGCGGAGTACAATTGCATTATGGCGGTGCAATGTACAATTGTATCGTTCGTAACAATACAGGTAAGGATACCGGTGGTGTTCGTATGACAGGAGGAAAAGCATGTACTATGGCAAACTGTCTGATTGTAGGTAATACGGCTACTGGAACAATTGGAGGCGTATCGGTAGAAGGAGGAATTCAAAATATCTATAATTGCACGATAGTCGCTAATAATCAGAAAAGCACCAATAATACCGGTCGTTGTGGTGTGCGTATTAATGTCAATGCGGATGCTCCATTCTATAACAATATTGTTTACGGAAACATGGTCAATAATGTTGTACAAGGCAATCAACTCGAATTTCATGCTACATATCTTTCGGACCGAGCGGTGAAAGTATTTAAAAATAATGCAGTAGGCTATAGTTCAGAGGTGGGGACTAATAACATTTTACTTACATCTACTGACCCGGGCTTTACTGATGCCGCTAATAATGATTACACTTTGTTGTCAACTTCAAATCTTGTGGATGCTGGTGATAATACGAAAGCGCAAGGAATGCATGATCTTGCAGGCAATGCCCGTATTTCTGGAACAACTGTTGACTTAGGATGCTATGAATACCAATATCCTGTCATTGCGGATAATTATGTGCATTCCGATGAAGATATCCAGGAAGCCATTGATGCTACGGTAGCAGGTGAGACTGTCTATGTAGAGGCTGGAACTTATTATGGCAATTTCACTATGAAAGACGGTGTGAATGTCAGTGGTGGTTGGGATGCGACTTTCGAGAATCAGACTGATTATGCAACCATTCTGGATGCACAGAACAGCGGCCGTGTATTAACGCAGTCCGCAGCATTCAACACACTTACTATTTGGAGCAATCTTACTATTCAGAACGGAAATGTGACGGGCACAGGCGGTGGTGTAAGCCTTTGTAAGAATGGTCAACTGAACCATTGTAAAGTGATGAATAATGCCTGCACTACGCAAGGTGGTGGTGTTTATTGTGATGACACTAATGCCGGTGTAATCATTGATGATTGTATCATCTCCGGCAACACGGCATACCAAGGCGGTGGTATGCGTATTAGAGGAACGGTTCAGAACTCTGTCATTGAAAATAATACAGTAACAGACGCCGGTGGTGGTATCCACTTGCAGGCTGCGATAGCATTGAATTGCGAGGTGAGAAACAATCAAGCGAAAGCAGGAGCGGGTATCCGTGCATATGGTGGTACGGTGCAGAATTGTATAGTAGAGAACAATGCTACGACAACAAGTAATACCGGTGGCGTTATGTTACAAAGTGGCGCTGCTATGTACAATAGTATTATTCGTAATAATACAAGTAACGAGAATACAGGCGGAGTACGCTTAACATATGATAATAGCAAATCATGTACGATTGCTAACTGTTTGATAGTTGGTAATAGTGCGGCACAGCGCGTCGGAGGAATGGCTCTGGAGGGCGGTGTACATTATGCATTTGGCAATACCATTGTGAATAACTCTCAGACTTCATCCTCCAACCCCGATTGGTGTGGCGTACGTGTTAACGTAGGTGGTCCGTTGCAGTTCTGTAATAATATTGTATGGGGCAACAAAGCCAATAATGAAGTACAAGCAAGCCAGATTATGCTCCTTTCTTCTTATGGCAACCAAAAGAATAACTTCGTCCACAATGCCGTTGTTTGGAATGGAAAACTGGCAGGTGGAGAGGACTTCGAAGGTGTCAACACCATTCTGCTGGACAAAGATACTGACCCGGGCTTTACGGATGCCGCTCATGGCGACTATACCCTCGCTTATCCGTCTGAACTGATTGACTCAGGACACGGAGGCTACTTCCACGAAACAACCGACCTCGCCGGCAATGCCCGTAAAGTGGGAACGATTGACCGCGGTTGCTATGAGTATACCTATGCAGAAGCGGCAGAGGTGGTGTACAACCGCGCTACGACTGCCGGACGTTATGGTACGATCTGTCTGCCTTACGCAGTGGAAGTGGCGAATATTACCGGTGCACAACCCTACAAAGTGCTCTCTTTCTCGGACGCTATGCAGACCGGACTGATTTTGGAAGAGGCAGACGTCATGGAAGCCGGCAAACCGTATTTCTTCCTCGCTTCGGCTGATAACGTATCGTTTGGCTATACCGTGCAGGGCCAACCGGCTGCGGCTGGCCATGAAGGAGGACTGTACGGAACGATAGCAGGCACCGACCTTGAGGGAGAAGGACTGTACGTGCTCCAGAACAACGAACTCCATCCTGCTACCAGTGGCGCGATTACATTAGCTGCCAACAGAGCGTACGTCAAGTTGGAGGATGTTCCCGAATACACGCCGCAGGCTCCTTCGCCGCGCCGCAGAGTGATCGGTATCCACAACGCGACGAACACCACGACCGCCATTGAAACAATCACCAATAACCAATCACTGATCACCGGTAAATTCATCAAGGACGGCCAACTCATCATCATTCGGGACGGCAAGACCTATAATGCACAAGGTCAAATGGTTAAGTAAACTGATTGACAGGTAAACTATAATAAATAACACGTATAATTATGAAAAAACTTAGTTACAATGCTCCTTCTACGGAGCTGCAGACCATGTCCCTTGTTTCGAATCTCTTGGCGGGCAGTGCTCCTTCGAGCGATATCGGTGTCTCGATTGATTCCGCTGATCCTACCTATCCGAATGGTGGTGATTGATGAAGTACAACGGAAAACCAAACCCTTAAATGAATAATGCGATGAGAAAGATTTCTATGATGATACTAAGTCTGGCGACAAGCGTAGTGCTTGTTGCCCAGACACAAGTGACGGCGGACATGACCGGTACACAACTGCAGAACGCTATCAATGCCGCAGAGGCAGGAACAACCGTCTATGTGCAAGCCGGTACCTATTATGGTAACTTCCAGATGAAGGAAGGTGTCAATGTCTCCGGTGGTTGGGATGAGAACTTTGAGTCCCAGACCGACTACGCTTCCATCCTCGACGCCCAGGAGAACGGACGTGTTTTGGAGCAACCAGCTAACTTTACCACACTCACCGTCTGGTCCAACTTTACCATCCAGAACGGCAAACTGACCGCAGCCAGCAGTGTGCCGGCTGCTAATCTCGGTGCCGGTGTGGCGCTTGGCAAGAAAGGTCAGGTCAAGCACTGCCTCATTCAGAATAACACCTTCGCCTACAACGGTAACTGTATGGGTGGCGGTGTCGGCAACGATGCCGTGGACGCAGCCACGGACGTATGCGCCGAGGACTGCTGGATCCGCAATAACAGCGGAACACACGGCGGCGGCGTGCGTGTACGCGGTACGGTGCTCAACTGCATCATCGAGAACAACAACACCAATAACTCTGTCAAGAAAGGCCCTGCGGGTGGCGTACACTTGCAAAGTGGTCGTTTGGTGGGCTGTATTGTGAAGGGCAACTACTCCGGCGGCGACACGGGTGGTGTGCGTCTGTTCGGTAAGTGCCAGGTAATCAATTGCCTTATCGCTGACAATACCGCTACTGGTAAGGTGGGAGGAATTGGTATAGAATCTGCTAATTCGGATGTCATCGGTTGTACTATCGTTAATAATGACCAACTCATCAATGATGCATCGCATAATTCGAAATGCGGTATCTCCTGTGGTGCATCATCGGATAACGGAACCAAACTGGCGAATAACATCGTATGGGGCAACAAGCACAACGGTGTTGCGCAGAATACACAGATATATTATATTTCGCATTATGCTGCAGCAAACCGTGTTTACAACGCCATCGCCCATCAGAATACCACGAACGGTATCAAATTGAGTATGAGCAACGATGAGGATGATACCTATCTGGATGGAGATCAGAACGAGCAGACGGGCCGTGCTCCGCATTTTGCAGACCCTGCCAATGGTGACTACCGCCTGACTTGGCAATCCCCAATGTTGGGTAGAGCGAACTCTTCTATCGCTGTTGTTACAAAGGATTTAGATGGCAATAACCGTAATATTGAAGGTGTAGATCTTGGTGCCTATGAGTTGCCGTACTATACCTTGACTATCGCTGCATTTGACCATGCAACGCTCACCGTCGGCGGAGAAACGAAAACAGCAGGTGATTATTCGCTGCCAAAGGGCTATACAACTACCGCTACTATAGAGCCTGATGAAAACTATAGCATCACGAGCGTAACCTGCGGTGACGCTATTCTGACACCGGAGGCAGGTATCTATACCTTGCCGGCTCTGCTGACTGACATGACCCTGACCATTACGGTACAGTCGACTCCTACTGGTATTGACGATGCCAATACTGCTGTCAAGGCCGTTAAGGTTATCCGCAACGGACAACTCCTCATCCTTCGTGATGGCAAGGAATTCAATGTCTTGGGTTCGCAATTATAATTAGAATCTTTGGTCAAAATCTCATTTCTTTATGAAACGGACATATATTTTCGCTCTCTTTTCCTTGGTGCTCGCGTTTGTCGCGTGCACCGGGGAGAAGGCGCGCGAGCTACCTACATTCAGCACCATCACCGTCACGCCCGCCAAAGAGGTCTATGCGCTCGGTGACTCTGTGCAGTGCTCTATCACGATGCTCACACCGGGTGATGCTTCGCTCAAGGAGGCCAAGTATTGGTTCTATACCTCTTGGTGGGGCAGCGACCCGAATATGACGGCGGACTTCTGTACGCCCGACACGGTGGATGGCATTGTCTCTTTCACCTCAAGTAAGATTGCCCTTACCAAAGCCGGCGAAGTGCGTATCTATTTCTGGGGAAGACTGGAGTATCCCAATTGGGATTTTCAACCGGTTCAGATTCCTGTCACAATACACGTTCAATAATTAACACCTGATTCCATGAGATGCAAATTTGTATTAGCATTATCCTTAATGCTCCTGTCGTTGTTGACCGTCCAAGCGCAGGTGGTGACGCTGAAAGTAACCAACCAGCCTATACGGGAGGTGCTGCCGATGGTTGAGCAGCAATGCGATTACCATTTCTTCTACAACAATAATCTCACAGGGTTGGATAACCTCATCACCCTCACGCTTAATCAGACCCCCTTGGAGCAGGCGCTCAAGCAATTGTTCAAAGGAACCAGCATCTCATACAAAATGGCGGAGAATAATGTCATCGTGCTCTCCGTTGAAGAGAAAAAGTCGGCGGTCCGACATATAACCGGTGTCGTGCTGGACAAGAAATCCAATGAACCCGTCATTGGCGCCTCGGTCGTCATCAAAGGTACCACCCAAGGTACTATCACCGACTTCGACGGAAATTTTTCACTCGAAGCATCTACCGGTCAGTACCTCCAAGTATCCTATCTCGGTTATGAGACCTATGAGTTGCGGGTGGCTGCCGGTAGCGATATCTATCGCGTAATGCTGGCGGAGTCTACGGCTCAGCTCGATGAAGTGGTTGTTGTCGGCTATGGCGCGCAGAAGAAAGTGAACCTTACCGGAGCCGTCAGCGTAGTCGAGTCAAAGGACATCGTCGGGCGTCCGACACCGAATATGGTCACAGCCCTGCAGGGCGCCGACCCTGCGCTCAACATCACCATGTCCGCCGGCGGACCGGGTGCCTCCTACAACTTTAATATTCGTGGTCTGGCTTCTATCAACAACTCTTCTACCACCAAGCCGCTGGTGCTGGTGGATGGTGTAGAGATGGAACTCTCCCGTGTCAATACCAATGATATCGAGTCCGTGTCCATCCTTAAGGATGCCTCCGCTTCCGCTATCTATGGTTCCAAAGCCGCTGCCGGTGTTATTCTGGTCACTACCAAATCCGGTAAGGAAGGACTCGCTCCGCAAGTCACTATTGATGCTAAAGCCGGATGGAAATCACCGACTACTGACCATGATTTTATTACGCAGGGATTCTGGTCCGCATACATCAGCGATATCTTCATGCTCCAGCATACCAAGACCGCGATGACTACCTATACCGAAGCGGATTATGCCGAGTTATGGATGCGCCTCAATGATGAGACCGAGAACCCAGAACGGCCATGGGTGGTTACGCAGAATGACGGTACCTATAAATATTATGCCAACTTCAATTGGTACGACCATTATTATAAAACCATCCGCCCCATGCAGGACTATAACGTCAGCCTCAAAGGCGGTAATGACCGCATCAACTATTTCGTCAGCGGACGGTATTACACCGAGGATGGTATGATTCGTATCGATAACGACAAGTGGCATCAGTTCTCAACCCGCGCCAAGGTGAATATCAATATCAAACCCTGGCTGCACTATGGTGTCAACTTCTCCTTCTTCTCGTCGAGATACACCTATCCGGGTACGGAATCGTCTCGTGAGATTTTCCGTGTAGGCTCACTCCATGCGATGGCATACATTCCCGCCACCAATCCCGACGGCTCGTTTGTGTATCTCAACCCCTGGATATACTCCGGGCAGGGAACGGTAGGTGACGGTATGAGTGCGCTGCTGCTCAATGGCAAGCATAAGAACCTCAATCTCAACCGCGAGATGGTCATTCAGAATTCGCTTACCTTTGACCTTTACAAGAATCTTACGCTCAATGCGGATTATTCGTTCACATGGCGTATGAAGGAGATTAGCAACCGCTCCGTCAAAGTGCCCTATTCAGCCAAAGAGGGGACAACGGACTTGATTGAGAACTTCCGCTCTGTCGATTCGTACCACCAGCAATTGGCGCGGTACCAGACGCATAACTACAATGTCTATCTGCGTTGGACACCCACATGGGATAAGCATCACCTTACCCTCACGGCGGGATATAACGGCGAGATGTATCGCTATCATTCGCTCGAGGCAGAGCGGATGGACCTCATGACCGAAAATCTCTCATCGTTTAATTTCGCCAAAGGTGAAGTAACCGAATTGAGCGAGAGCATCAAGACGGTAGCTACCAACGGTTTCTTCGGACGTGTGAACTATGACTGGAACGGACGTTATCTCTTCGAGGTCAGCGTGCGTGCCGATGCCTCTTCGCGCTTTGCACCGGGTTATCGTTGGGCAGTTACGCCGGGCGGAAGTCTGGGATGGCGTATGTCGGAAGAACCGTTCTGGGAGTCTATTCATGATTGGTGGGATAATGCCAAGATACGTTTCTCTGCCGGACAACTCGCTAACCAGATGACTGGTTATTACGACTACATCCAGTCTATCGATGCGGATGGTATGTTTACCCAAGATATCACGCTGGACGGTGCTACCGTCCTCTCCTATGCTACCGAAGCGGATCCAAATGTCGGTACGCTCACCTGGGAGAAGATGACCACCTATGACCTCGGTTTGGATCTCGGCTTTTTCAATAACCGCCTCTCTCTCACGGGCGACATCTACATGCGTAATACCAAAGGAATGCTCAACACCGGTTCCGCACTGCCTTCTGTCTATGGAGCAACAGACCCCAAGCAGAACTCTGCTAACATGTCCACCAAAGGATGGGAACTTGCCGTCACATGGCGAGACAAGCATAATGTCCTCGGAAAGGATTTCAAGTACGAAATCGGCGGCGGTGTAGGTAACTACCGCACGTTCATCACCAAATACAATAATCCTGAAAAGCTACTATCTACCTATTATGAAGGACAGGAACTTGGCGAACTGTGGGGATACGAGATTGACGGCTTGTTCCAGACCCAAGAGGAGGTTGATGACTATCTGACCAAAGTGGACCCCGTCAACTCAATGGTCTATACCGATATAGTCGGTGTGCTTGATTCCAAGGCTCCGGGACTTCATCCGGGCGATGTGCGCTATGTGGACCTCAATGGTGATGGTGTCATCACATCAGGAAACAATACCGTGGATAACCCGGGTGACCGCCGTATCATCGGTAATACGCTGCCTAAGTATAACTATAATTTCCATATCAGCGCTGAATGGTACGGAGTGGACCTGAGTATCCATTTCCAAGGGGTGGGACGCCGTGACTGGTATCCGATGACGGAGGCTACTACCTTCTGGGGACCCTATTCGCGACCCTATCAGGGATTTATGGCAAAGGATTTTATGACCAATGTGTGGAGTGAGGATAATCCCGATGCCTATTTCCCGCGCTATCGTGCGTACGAAGCGCTGGGCTCGGCGAACTCCCTTGGTCCTGCCAACACACGGTATATGCTCAATGTGGGATATCTTCGTATGAAAAATATCACCGTCGGTTATACCTTGCCGTGCTGGAAAAACGTATTCTCTGATTTCCGTATCTATTTCTCTGCGGAGAATCCCTGGTGCTGGAGTCCGTTGCAGAAGTATTGCCGCAGTATCGACCCGGAGCAGGCAGTGGTCAGCTCGCAGGCGATTACATATGGCTTCGCACGCACATTCACCTTTGGTTTAACCGCAACATTCTAACGCCTTATGAATATGACTATTTCAAAAATAACAGCCTTAGCGGTCATGACGCTCTGCTTCACCTCCTGCAACATGGATCTTGCGCCGGAGGACCAGCTCTCTACCGTTACCTATTTTACATCGGGAACAGCACTCAAAGAGTATAGCAATTATTTCTATCGCATGATGCCTGACCCGGAAACAATGTATGCAGAGGAAGGCGAGCATTTCGTGGCACCCGTCCCCAATGACGTGATGCGCGGCATACGCGATATCCATAGCGGTGAAGCCTATTGGAGTAAGGATGTATGGAAAACGCTTCGCAAGATTAATTATCTGCTGGCGAACGCCGACCAATGTTCGGATGCAGATGCCCGTACGCACTACGTAGGCGTGGCGCATTTCTTCCGCGCGTACTTCTATTTCAATATGCTGCAGCGTTTTGGCGCGGTGCCATGGTACGACCATGTAATCAATGCGGACGATAAAGAGTCCCTGAATCGTCCGCGTGACTCCAGAGACTTGGTAGTAAGAAATATCATTACCGATTTGGATATGGCTGTTGATGAGCTGCCCGCCATGCGTTCTGCCTATGAAGTCAATAAGTGGACAGCCCTTGCGCTTAAGTCCCGTGTGTGCTTGTTTGAGGGTACGTTCCGCAAGTACCATGCCGGAACTACGTTCAATGGTGGCAGTTCGGTTTATAGCGAAGTGCTTCCTTGGGATGACCTGCTACAGCAATGTGCCGATGCTTCGCTCACACTCATGCAAGAGGGAGGATACAGTCTCTATACGACCGGAGCGGAACCCTATCGGATGCTGTTTGCTACGCTCACTCCGCAAACGGAGGAAATTATTTGGGCACGGGCGTATAGCAAGGATTTGGATATCAAGCATAACGCACAGGCATGGTCCGTGGCGCGTGCCACCGGCTTCACCAAGCGTTTCGCTGACCTCTACCTCATGACCGACGGTACACCCTTCACCTCGCAGGCAGGGTACGAAACCGTTCAGTATCTCGATATATTCGCCAATAGAGACCCGCGTATGGCACAAACTATCCATGCACCGGGCTACATCCAGATGGGAGCGGATAAAACCTATGCCGTCAACCTCCGGATGTCGCTCACCGGATACAAGTATATCAAGTACATCATGGAGTCAACCTATAATACTTGGGGTGGCAGCGTATGCACCATGCCGATTTTCCGGGTAGCAGAGGTATATCTCAATTATGCGGAGGCGAAAGCCGAACTTGGAACGCTTACGCAGTCTGATCTTGACAAATCCGTCAATCTGCTGCGTGATAGAGCCGGTGTGGCGCATTTGAGTATGAGCGATGCGAATGCCAATCCGGATGCCGGCATGATCTCGGAGAACGGATACGGGTTCTCTTCGCCCGTGCTCCTCGCGCACCCCAACAAAGGCGTGCTGCTGGAGATTCGACGTGAAAGACTCATAGAGACACCGCTGGAAGGACTCCACTATTGGGATATCATGCGATGGAGAGAGGGACACTTGTTCACTCTGCCGAGGCTCGGTTTGTATTTCCCGGGCGAAGGCAAATATGACCTTACCGGCGACGGGAAAGCCAATATCCTGCTCTCTGCCACCAAGAAAAGCGGAGGACTCGGCGTGACCTGTCTGGTATTCGACCAGGATGTTTTCCTCTCCAACGGCACTTCCGGCAATATGGTCGCCTATAAAGACATGATTATGCAGTGGAATGAAGATAAAGACTACCTGTATCCTATCCCTATCACCGACCGCACCATGACATCCGGAGCGCTCAGCCAGAACCCGGGATGGATAGATGGTTTGCAATACTAATATTATTATAATTAACCCCTAAAATTTTTTATTATGAAAAAAACTTTCTTTCTTGTGTTAAGTGTAATGCTCAGCACATGCCTTTTCGCTCAAGAAGAGGTAACACGTTATTTCTTCGCTCCGGTAGGTCTGGGTGATGAAGACGGTACATCATGGGAAAACGCTGCCGGTGCCGACTTGCTCGGCTCTACCTTGGCAGATGCTGAACCGGGTACCGAGTTCTATCTGATGGAAGGCTCCTATGCGCCGGACATCAACACCAATAAGTGGGTCATCCCGCAAGGTGTGGTTCTTAAGGGCGGTTATCCCGCTACCATGACCGGTACGGAGACCAAATATGCCTTCTCGCAAGGCGGTCAGTCGGTTTTCTCGGCAGATCTTGACGGAGATGGCAAGGGTGATAATACCGATTATGCTTTCGTGTATATAGGTGATGGCACCCCGGATGAGAAGAGCGAGGCTTATTATTCTACCTGGCAATTGACGCAAATATGGGGTATCACTTTCCGTGATGGTTTGCGTCTCAATAGTAAATATTGGGGTAATATGGTCTTTGTACAGGCTGCTAAAGTGGATTTCCATTTCTGCCGTTTCCTCAATAATGACTCGCAGACAGACGATGACGCCAACGGTTCGAATGGAGCTATAGAGATTTGGGGTAGTGCCGTACGCTGCTTCGATTGTATCTTCCGCGATAATATTACTGCCAAGGGCTCTGGTGCTGCCTTCCAGGTTCGTCCGCGTCAGTCCAACTCTTCTTCTACTGACCCGCGGGATGCCTCGATTGCTTACTTCGAGCGTTGCGAGTTCCGCAATAACATAGCTTATGGTACCGTGCTAAGTGTTCCGGGGGCAGAGAAATGGGGTACCTATGGCGGCAACTGCTCCGTTTCGGATAATGGCGGTTCCGTGTATCTCGTAAACTGCCTCGTTGCCGATAGTAAATGCTGGTATCGTGGCGTAGGTATCCGCGTAGGTAGTAATGCATCTGCATACTTTATCAACAATACCTTCTACAATAACCCTTGCCGTCAGCGCAGCAATCGTGGCTCAAATAACGGTTCTGCCGTTTCTGCAGGCACAAATTCGAAAAACTACTTTGCCGGTAATATCATGGTGGAGTATGCGGCAAATGATGACTTTACCTCTTCTGATGCAGTGGTTTTCATTCAGGCTGCCAGCACTGCTGCATATAGTGCGGGTTACAATGTAATCGGTACGGTGATGAATAATAGTACTGTCGAGAACAGCGGTTTCATTGCCTCCGACAATATCCCGACCTCGCTGGAAACGGTGAATACGATTGAGAGCATCTTTGGCACCAATGCTATTGCCAACCAAGGTGGCGTATGTGATGTTGTCGCTCCGCTGGCTGATGTAGCCCCGATTGATATGGCGGCTCTCAAAACCGCTATTGCGGCATGGCCTGTTGACGACATGGCGAAAGTGATGGATCTGGATAAAGACCAACGTGGTTATACCCGTGCTGCCACCACCGTCGCCGGTTCCTATGATCCGAATGGCGTGGAGCCTGTCTGGGTTGACCCGACGGAAGGCGTGGAGAATATAGGTAGTGCTGTAAAATGCACAAAAACCATCCGCGATGGTCAGGTGGTTATTCTTCGTGGCAGCAAGACCTATAATACGCTTGGTCAGGAATTGTAATCATGACGTTCGTATTTGATATGGGCGGAGTGCTCGTGGATATAGACGTGAAAGGATTTCTTAAGCGTTTCTCGGCACTCCTGCTCCCTGACAGCAAGTTGGGCGTTTCGCCCGACGAGCTGTTGGGGGGAGGAGGCGACTCCTTCCTCCATGATTATGAAATGGGGACGATCGGCACAGAAGAAGTCTTGCTCCATTTGCATGCCCTTTGCCGTCCCGAGGTTACAGATGAGCAGATACGGCAGGTTTGGTTCTCCGAATTGGCACCCGTCTCAGAAAAAGTAAAATCGTTACTCAGAAACTTGCGGAATGAAGGGAACACCGTTTTCATGCTCTCCAATACCAACCCCATGCACTGGGAGGAGTACATCATGCCTATGTTTTGCTCCGATGGTTATACGCTTAATGACTATTTCAACCGAGTCTTCCTCTCGTACAAGCTGCATCTTTTCAAGCCCGAACCGGCAATGTATGCCGAAATAGAGAAATATATTCCGGCTGGGGATGAAGTAATCTATATTGACGATGTGGAGAAGAACCGGCTGGCTGCTCCGAAATCATGGTGGACAATGGATTCTATCAATGCTATAATATAAATCAGACATGCGCAATCTCAAATCTATTATCTTATTATCCGTTCTTATCGTTTGTCCTGCTTTACAAACAATGGCGGAGGAGGTGGGAATACACCGTTTTGCCAATTATAATATTCGCTTTGTCAATGCTTCCAATGGAGATACGGGGCAGCGGCTTTGGGCAAACCGCCGGCAATACGTGGTGCAAATAATCACGGACTATGATTTCGATGTCGTAGGCATGGAGGAGGTGACGGGCAACAATAAGGATGCTACTACCGGCAAATCTCAGTTGCAGGACCTTCGCGATATGCTGGCCGGCTATGCCGACTATTCCGTTGAGCGGACGAATAGCAACTATTCGTACAACTCCATCTTTTATAAGACATCCAAATACACGCTTATTAACAAGGGACGGTTCTATATCAATGAGCATCCCGAAACACCGGGAATCGGATGGGAAGGGTCACATGCCCGTACGTGCATCTGGGTTCATCTGCGGGATAATGCCTCGCAGCAGGATTTCTATTTCGCCTGCACGCACCAAAACTATGGGGAAACGATGTCCGGTATTGAAGGCGCCAAGCTGGTAGGTAACCGCATCCGTCAACTCGCAGGGCAGACACCGGTGATACTCGTGGGGGATTTCAATATGGTTCGTTCTACCCACGAAGAAGCCTATCGAGGCTATGCCTCCCATCTGTATGACTTGGCTCTTACGGCTCCGGTCAACCAGTGTCTGCCGGCAGACGGACCGCAGATAACGGCTACCACTACTGAATGGACTCCGGCTACGAGTTCGTCTTCCGGTAATGAGTTTGACTATATCTTTTATGACCATATGGAGCCGCTCTCGCGGCATATAATCACCCAGTATTACCCCGAGGCAGGGCGAACAGTCAATCCGTCTGACCACTATCCTGTGTTAGGTCGTTTCCGTCTCGGTTCAACGGCGCATGCCACCCGATTCTATGCTACGGATGTAGCTTCTCTGGAGACAGCTCTCGCTAACGCCACGATGGGGGATACCATCATGCTTGCAGCCGGCAACTATAACCTTTCTTCACCCATCGCACCTGCATGTTCCATGGTGTTGATGGGAGGGTGGAATGCGGATTTTTCATTGCAAACAGGTGTTAGTACGCTTATAGCCAATGCCTTAGCAGAACCCGTGATTAATATTCCTCATTACTATAATCTGGAGTTAAACCATATTTCCATACAAGGGAGCAATGTATCTACGGTGGGAGGTGGCGCTGCCGTGTATTCATATGGTCCGAATCTCCGGCTCATAGACTGCCGGTTCTTTTCCAATACCGCTTCTTCCGGAGGTGCAGTAGTACACAAAGGCGATAGCCTTTATATCGAAGACTGTCTGTTCTCCGGCAATACGGCTACTAACGGAGGTGCCCTCTGGTTTCAGGTGCGCGATAAAGCACTCATCCACAACTCGCGTTTTCTGTCTAATACAGCATCAGCCGCAGGGGCAGCGATTGAAGCGCTGGCATTCAACGTGCTGGATGTGCAGCGCTGTTCCTTTGTCTCCAACACCTCCGCTACGCATGGTGCGCTGGATATAGCCCCTGCGAAAGCCCCTACAGGAGCACATCTGCTCAACTGTTCTTTTCTGGACAATACCATCAGTGCAAAAAAAGGAATTGCATCCGCTACCAAGAAATACGGAGGCGCTGCTCTATGGGCGGATATGACGGCTTCTACCGTTCCTCTCAATATAGGATTATGCACTTTTATGGGCAATCATATCGCCTTTACAGGAACGGAAGAGAACTTTGGCGGAGCAGCGGTCGCGGTTTTCAAGGCTAAGATGTGCCTGATGGACAACCTCATCCTTGCCAACGACCAGAAGATAGGGGATGCTGCACCCGTCTGGGCGGACCTCTATACCGTGACTTCCGATGTCAACCTCTGGAGAGACACCTACAACCTCTATTCCTCTTCCGCTGACATTGCCGGATGGGAACAGGATATAGTCAATATCTTTGGTGGTACGCTTAATGGGAATAAGTACATACCGCAAACTAAAGCCAATGGAGCATATCCTATCTACCAAAAGACGCTTGCTTCATATAACATCATGTGCCTCCCTACGACGCAACGCCTTTGCGAGTCTGCTTTTACATACGATCTTGACGGAGATGGCACTGTTGGAGGCTATATCAAATATGATCAGGTCAACCATTCCCGCGGTATCAAATCCTGCATAGGCGCTGTTGAATATACCGGCAACGACTCCCCTGAAGGACTCGAATCAATCACCAATGACCAACCACCAATGACCAATAAAATCATCAAAGATGGTCAGTTGCTTATTGTACATAATAATAAAACATACGATTTGTTCGGTAGATTAATCCAATGAAAAATCTTCGATACATTCTTTTGTCTGTACTTTGTACGTTGTACTTTGTCCCTTTGTCTCTTGCCCAAGATCCTTGGGTGATCACTGCTCAGCTGCCCTTGCAGGGCGACTATTACGGTATCACCTCTGCCAATGGACAGATAGGACTTGTCAGCAGTCGCCATCCCCTCCAAGTGGACAAAGTAGTCGTCGGAGGACTGTACGACATATACGGTTCGGGCAGAGTCAACAACTTCTTCCCGAACATCAACCCGCTTGACATACTCATCCAAGTCAACGGCACACAAATACAACCCGAATCCGTCGCAGACTACTCCCAGCAACTCGACTTCCATAACGCTGCTTTCACCGGCACCTTTACCTGTCCGGATCAACTGCAAGTGCAGTACACCACCGTAGCCCTGCGCCATATGCCCTATGGCTTCCTTACTGACATGCGTCTCGTTGCGCTCACGGATATCGACCTCAAGGTCACCAACCGCCATCGCGTGCCGGACAACCTACCCGAACCGCATTCCTTTTTCTCGCGTGTCAAGAACAACGGTAGCCCGTTTGTTAAGAAATACCCCGTACACTACCTGCTCTCCACGACCGCGCAGTCGCCCTCCGGCAGACATACCCTTGCCGCCACCACCGCTTTCCTCTTCCCCGATGCGCCGGCACAAGGAACCCCCTACAAACCCGTGTTCGTTGAAGACACCACAGCCCGCACAAATGGCATGGCATTCACCTGTCATCTCAACCAAGGCGACACCCTCCATCTCTGTCTTGTGGGAAACATCCTCGCCTCCAACGTCATACCCGACACACGCAACGAGACCGAACGGCTCACCCTCTTCCAACTGCTCGAAGGCTACGACCGGCTCTGGCAACGGCATAACGAGGCATGGGCGGACCTCTGGCAGTCCGACATCATCATCGAAGGCGATCCGCAAGCGCAGCAGGACATCCGCTCCATGCTCTATCACCATTATGCCTTCTATCGGACCGATGCGCCCTCGTCCTGTTCACCCATGGGACTCTCCGGACTGGGTTATAACGGACATGTCTTCTGGGACTCCGAGACATGGATGTACCCCGTACTTCTGCTCATGCAACCCGACATGGCACGGCAGATGCTCCAATATCGTTTCGACCGCATGCCTGCGGCACGGCAAAACGCCTACATGCACGGCTACAAAGGCATTATGTTCCCGTGGGAGAGTGCTGCCACAGGACACGAAGAGACACCCCCTCCACATCCGTACCCCGAAGCGGAGAACCATATCACCGCTGACATAGCCAATGCCTGCTGGCAGTACTACTGCGTCACCCGTGACAAACAATGGCTCGTCTCTGTTGGTTATCCCCTCATCCGCGAAGCGGCGGATTTCTGGGTGAGCCGTATCGAACCCAATGGCGACATCATTAACATCATCGGTGCCGATGAATGGAACCAAAACATCTACGGTGGCAAAAACGTCAATAACAATGCCTATACCATCGGTGCGGCACAAACAACCCTCCGTGCCGCAGCGGCTGCCACCAAAGAACTGCGCATCAAAGCTGACCTTGCATGGCAGCAGACAGCCTCTAAACTGCATCTCACTTACCTGCCTTCCGGCATCATCGCCGAGCACGCTACCTACAACGGCGAACCTGTCAAGCAAGCCGATGTAGCATTACTCGCATTCCCTCTGCATGTCCTCACCGACAAACAGGAAATCCTCCGTAATCTCGAATATTACATCGCTACCGTGCCCGAGAAGAAGACACCCGCGATGACCAAATCCATCTATGCCACCCTCTATGCGCGGCTCGGCGATGCCGACAAAGCACTCTTCTGGTGGCGTGACTCCTACCTGCCCAACCTGAACCCGCCTTTCCGTGTAGTGGCTGAATTTAATGGCGGTACGAATCCCTATTTCATTACCGGAGCAGGAGGAACACTCCAAGCTCTTCTCTTCGGTTTCGCAGGACTCGATATCACGGATAAGGGACTCAAACAGGCTTACCGTCCGGTGCTACCCAAAGAGTGGAAGTCACTTACAATACGGCGGCAGGGATATCATGATATCGTAATCAAATAAATGATAAACATATGACACGCAAAGAATTTCTTCAAACGCTCGGTATCGGAGCGGCTACCATGGCGGTCGCCTCTTTGCCGGGCTCGTCCCTTTTACATGCTGCGGAAGCGGACACTGCCAAGGCAAATCTTCCTAAGAATGCAGAGCGGCTCTCATTTGGTTTGCCTGATCAGGAAGCAAAGGTGCTGCGGCCTGTCACGGCGATTGTTATCGGTGCGGGTTCACGGGGCTCTGTTTACGCTTCGTATAGCAAGCAATATCCCGCATCTCTGCAAATAGTGGGAGTGGCGGATATCAATGCTGTTCGACGCGAGCAGATGGCGAAAGAATATGGTATCCCTTCCGACTATCAGTTCGGTGACTGGTCCGAGGTATTCTGTGTGCCTAAGTTTGCGGACACGGTTATAATCGCTACGCCCGATAATGTGCATTATCATCCTTGTATGCGGGCCTTGGCTGCCGGCTATGATGTGCTATTGGAAAAACCGATTGCGCAAACTGCCAAGGAATGTACCGACATCCTCCGTCAGGCACGTAAGTACGGTCGCCTTGTCGGCGTTTGTCATGTGTTGCGGTATGCCCCGTATTTCCGGGCATTCAAACGAGTGATTGACGAGGGAAGAATTGGGGATATAGTCAGCATACAGCATCTCGAACCTATCCGATTCCATCATATGGCGCACTCCTATGTGCGAGGCAATTGGCATTCCGCCAAAGAAACAACGCCTATCATCATTGCCAAATCATGCCATGACTTGGATATTGTCCGATGGCTGCTTGGCAAACCATGCAGGCGCGTGTCTGCTTTCGGAGACCTGTCTTTCTTTGTACGTAAGAACGAACCGCAAGGCGCCGCCGACCGATGCTTCGACTGCGCAGTAGAGAAGCAATGTCCCTTCTCCGCCTTGAAGATTTATTTACGTGAACATCGGTATTTGTATGTCTTTGACGCGCTGCCTAAAGACAGGCTCGCTAAAGATGCCAAGATAACAGACTATCTGCGTACCACCGATTATGGCCGTTGCGTCTTCCGTTGTCAAAACGACCAGTGCGACCATTATGTATGCAATCTCGAGTTTGACGGACCCGATGGAACAATTCCTTCCACAGCATCACTCCAAGTAGAGGCACTCACTTCCTATGGCGGACGGAAAACGCGTATCATGGGTACGAAAGGCGATATCGTAGGGGATATGAAAACATTCACGCTTACGGATTTCCTTACAGGCAAACAGTATGTCTGGGATGAAGACATCAGCAAACTGCCCGGCTATGAAGGACATGCAGGAGGCGACTGGGGTATCGTTAAAGATTTTGTACTCGCTGTGGCTAATCAGGATGAGAAATACCTGTCCTCTACCATTGATGTGTCCGTCGAAAGCCATGTCATGGGTTTCCGCGCCGAAGAGGCCCGACTGAAAAATAAAATCGTCAAATTATAATCCGTATGAAGCATACTTGTTTTTTCTTTTTGGTACTTCTCTTTGCGGCTTGCTCCGCATCAGATGATACTCCCCGTAGCGAACAGATTCGTGCAGATTTGCTCAATCCTGATTGCCAACGGGTATTGGTCGCCTCCCATCGCGCCGATTGGCGTGGATGGCCCGAGAACTCGATGCCGGCTATCGAATCCGCAATCAATATGGGTGTGGACATCGTGGAACTCGACCTACAGTGTACGGCAGACAGCCAACTCATTGTGATGCACGATAGCAAGATTAATCGGACAACAACAGGGAAAGGACTTGTCGCTGAGATGACCCTCGACAGCATCCGTACGTTCCGCCTGAAGAACGGGGTCAACATCCGTACGCGGCATGAGATACCTACCTTGCGCGAAGTATTGCTCCTCTGTAAAGACCGCGTGCTCATCAACCTCGATAAAGCCGATCGCTACTTCGACCTCGTTGTACCTATCCTTCAAGAGACCGGCACGACCCGCCAGATCATCATGAAAGGACGCAAACCGGCAGACGAAGTGCGGGCTCTCTATGGGCAATACCTCGATGAGGTCATCTATATGCCCATCGTCGATATGAACGATTCCGCTTCCGTGGAGACCTTCACTGCCCACCTCGCAAGCAACCCATGCGCTTTTGAACTGTGCTGGCGCACCGATGATACCTATGTCAAGCAGGCTTCAGCGCTCGCACAAGGCAAGTCTCTCCTCTGGGTCAACTGTCTCTGGGACACTCTCTGCGGCGGACATGAAGATGACGAAGCATACAAAGACCCCGATGCCCATTACGGTTATCTCATCGACTCGCTCGGTTTCCGTATCATCCAGACCGACCGTCCCGAATATCTGATTAACTATCTTCAATCGAAGCATAAAAGATGAGTTTCTTCTCCAAATCACCTGCTGCTCCGTTACGTAACGAATCGGAACAGCAACGCAACGCCCGTTTCAAACGAATGCAATGGGCTTCCTTGATGCCACCCAACTCGGTGTCATCTCATCCGCATTGTTGTCCAACTATGAGGGACCAAGTATAACTATCAACAATGATCCGACCCCTGAAGGAGCTCAAGCATTCTAATTAAAATTGCCTTATGCGCAACAACCTTTCCTCAAAGATAAGTTTTACCCGTATCCCTGAGTATCTTTACCACACGGATGACGTGCTGGAGTTGAGTCGCGTGAGCCGCATGGAGAAAATCCCCACCGCTGTCTTTGAAACAGCGCGTGAGGGTGCCCATACGGTCGCACAACGCATCGCGGAACGTATTCGCGAAAAACAACGGGACAACAAGTCTATGGTTCTGTCACTGGTCAGTGGACAGACTATGAAAGACGTATTCGAGGAACTGGTGCGGATGCATACGGAAGAAAAACTCAGCTTCCGCAATGTTATCCTATTTAACCTCTTTGAGTACTATCCCTTGCCAACTATTGATGCTGCCTGCTTTGGACAGATACATGAGCAATTCATCAGTCGGGTGGATATCCCGCGGGAGAATATCTACACCTTCGATGCCTCCAAAGAGCAGAAAGACCTGATGTCCATGATTGCACATCTCAATCAGCGCATGCAAGAACTGGGAGGTGTCGATTTACAATTATTGGGTATCGGAAGAAACGGAAATATCGGCTTCAATGAACCCGGTTCGCCCATGCAGAGTGCCACCCGACTCGTTGTGCTGGATAATAACTCCAAAGAGGAAGCCAAATCCATCTTTGGTATGGTGGAGCAAGTACCACCCTTAGCCATCACTATGGGCATGGGAACTATCCTCCAAGCGAAAGAGATTCTCCTCTGCGCATGGGGAGAACATAAAGCGCAGCAGATAAAGACCGCTGTCGAAGGACCTGTAGATACCGCTTGTCCGGCTTCCGCACTCCAGATGCATGCTAATGCGCATATTTACTGCGACTTGGGTGCCGCTACGCTGCTCACCCGCATCCATCACCCGTGGCTTGTTACCTCCTGTCAATGGGATACTGCCCTCACACGCCGCGCGATCGTGTGGCTGTGCGAACAAACCGGCAAACCCATCCTCAAACTGACCAACCGCGACTACAACGACTTCGGACTATCGGAACTCATCACCCAATACGGTTCGGCGTATGATTGTAACATCAAGGTCTTCAATGACCTCCAGCATACGATCACCGGTTGGCCCGGAGGAAAACCCAATGCGGATGACTCCAACCGTCCCGAACGCGCCAAACCCTACCCAAAGGATATCCTCATCTTCTCTCCCCATCCGGACGATGACGTCATCTCCATGGGTGGTACATTCCAACGTCTCATCAAGCAGGGACATAACGTCCATGTAGCCTATGAGACCTCCGGCTGCATCGCCGTTGATGATTCCAACCTCCAGTACTTCCTTGATTTCATGAACGGGTACAAAGCGGTCATCCCTGACGCTCCTGTAACCGGTAACCCGTCACCCATTACCCTTGCGGATTATACGCCGCGTCAGATCCTCGACCTCAAAGCCCTTATTCGACGCGGAGAGGCTACTGCCGCGGATCGTTTCATGGGACTATCCGAAGACCATATCCACTTCCTCAACTTGCCTTTTTACGAGACCGGAACGGTCAAGAAAGGAGATTTGACTCAGAGAGACGTAGATATTGTGAAGAATCTGCTAATGGCTATCCGCCCTCATGAACTCTTCGTTGCCGGTGATTTGGCTGACCCGCATGGTACCCACAAAGTGTGTCTCGATGCCGTACTGGCCGCACTCGACGAACTGAAAGCCACAGAGTCATGGTTGCGCGACTGCCGTATATGGATGTACCGCGGTGCGTGGATGGAGTGGGAAGTAGATTTGATCGAGATGGCAGTACCGATGTCACCGGAAGAACTGCGGCATAAACGGAACACCATCCTCCGGCATCAGTCGCAGATGGAGTCTGCACCCTTCATGGGCGATGACGAACGACTCTTCTGGCAACGTGCCGAAGACCGCAATCATGCCACTGCCGAGCTGTACGCCCGTCTCGGACTCGCCAACTACGAAGCCATTGAGGCATTCGTACAGTATCATCTTTTGGGATAATTTTTGACTTAAATATATTTTGACTATGGCAAATCCATTTTCTTTGGAAGGCAAGACCCTGGAGCAGATCACTACGATGTGGAGAAAAAAAATATGAGATACAATTTCTTTCAAAAATCACCTGCTGCTCCGTTACGTAACGAATCGGAACAGCAACGCGACGCCCGTTTCAAACGAATGCAATGGGCTTCCTTCTTTGCCGTCACACTCGGTTACAGCATGTACTACGTATGCCGGACATCCCTTAACGTAGTCAAGAAACCCATCATGGATGCCGGAGTACTTGATGCCAAACAACTCGGTGTCATCTCCTCCGCGCTCCTCTTTACCTATGCTATCGGTAAGTTCGTCAACGGCTTCCTTGCCGACCATTCGAACATACGCCGCTTCATGGCTACCGGTCTGCTCATCTCCACCGTCGCGAACATCGTTGTCGGACTGCTCGGTATCATCACCGCCTCCCAAATGGCAATATCCCAAGGTGTGTTATATACCGTCTTCGCCATCCTCTGGGGAATCAATGGTTGGACACAATCTATGGGCGCACCTCCTTGCGTCGTAGCCCTCTCGCGCTGGTATCCGCTCTCCCGTCGCGGCACGTTCTACGGATTCTGGTCGCTCTCCCACAACCTCGGGGAGTTCTTCTCTTTCCTCCTCGTCGGCGGACTCGTCTCCCTCCTCGGCTGGCAGTTCGGATTCATCGGGGCTGCCATCGCCGGTATCATCGGCTTCCTGCTCATCGTCTTCCTCCTCCATGACTCACCCGAGGCCGAAGGAATGCCCTCCGTTGCCGTCATGGCTGGCGAGGAACAACCCGAGCAGAAAAAAGACCATTCCATCGGCTTCTCGCAGAAAGCCGTCCTTCGTAACCCCTATGTCTGGGTACTCGCTTTCGCGTCCGCTTTTATGTACGTGTCCCGGTATGCCGTCAACGGATGGGGAGTCCTCTTCCTGCAAGAGACCAAAGGCTTCACCCTCGCCAATGCCACCCAGATCATATCCATCAATGCCCTGCTCGGTATCATCGGAACCGTCTTCTCAGGATGGCTATCGGATGTCGCTTTCAAAGGCAATCGTTATATCCCTGCCGTGGCAGCCGGTGTCCTTGAAGTGCTGTCCCTCATCCTCTTTGCCTTTGGCGGTGATGCCGCATGGGTTAACATCCTTGCGATGGTACTCTTCGGTATAGCCATCGGAGTACTCATCTGTTTCCTTGGAGGACTCATGGCTGTGGACATCGTACCGCGCGAAGCGTCAGGTGCAGCCCTCGGTGTCGTCGGCATCGCATCCTATGCTGCTGCCGGACTACAAGACATCGCCTCCGGTCTGCTCATCGATACCCATAAAACGGTCACTGCCACCATTGACGGAGTGGAGCAATACACCTATGACTTCACACCGGCCCTTATCTTCTGGATAACCGCTGCCTCCCTCTCTGTCTTCCTTGTCTGCGTTGTGTGGCATAAAGCCCGTAGTAAAAAATAAAAAAATAATATGAGACTTTTTATCTGCTTTACATCCTTGTTGCTCTCCTTGAGCATGTACGCGCTCACGCCGGCGCAAACGGTATGGCTATATCCTGATGGAGCTCCTGATTCAAATGGCTATACAGCCGCGGATGAGTATGTTAAAAACGAGACTAAGATATATCAGATAGCCGAACCTCGGCTGGATATCTATCAACCCGATAGCACACCCAAAGGCATCCTCCTCTCAATCCCTGGAGGTGGATACTCCTTTGTCTCATCCGGGAATGAGGGAGTCAAGGTCGCGGAATATTTCGTGCCGCAAGGATACATCGTGGCGGTGCTCAAGTATCGCTTACCCAATAACCATGAGTATATCCCACTTCATGATGCCCTGCAATCCATACGCATTCTGAGGGATAGTGCAGAGGTATGGAAAACACCGGATGCTACCATCGGTGTCATAGGCTTCTCGGCTGGAGGACATCTGGCGGCGTCGCTCTTGACCCATTATACCGATTCGGTCACTCGACCCGACTTCGGCATTCTCGTCTATCCGGTCATCTCCATGGATAGTACCATCACCCATGCCGGTTCATGCAAGCAACTCTTAGGTCCGCAACCTACCGAGGAACAACGACTTCTTTGGTCGGCAGAAAAGCAGGTGACACCGCAGACTCCTCCTTGTCTCATCGTTGCCTGTCAGGATGACCCTACTGTCAAAATAGAGAATAGTATCCGTTTTTATCAGGCGCTGACAGCGAACAATGTGCCATCATCCTTGCTCATCGTACCATTGGGTAAGCATGGATGGGGATTCTCGCGTCAGTTCCAGGATCGTGACCATATAGACAAACTGATTTCTGCCTTTATCGCCACCTCTTGCAAAGAAGATTACCAATCTATGCACATTCGCAAAGAGACACTCTTCGATCGAAACAAACGAACACGCGATTGGGCTAAATTCAGGAGGTACGCAGACTCCAATGCCGAACTTGTAACCAATAAAACCAAAGTGAATGCGGTCTTCTATGGCAACAGTATCACTTATAATTGGGCGAAGATGCGGCCTGAGTTTTTCCATTCCCACGGCTTTGTCGGACGTGGTATCAGCGGACAGACATCTTCGGAAATGTTGGTACGATTCCGGCAGGATGTAATCGAACTGCATCCTAAAAACGTAGTCATCCTATGCGGCACCAATGATATCGCGCAGAACAACGGCACGATCTCGCTGGAGAACACGATGGGGAATATCATCTCGATGTGCGAACTGGCGAAGGCGAATAAGATTCGTCCTGTTCTCTGCTCTGTCCTGCCTGCACGGTCTTTCCGTTGGAATCCGTTCGTCGTAGACGCTCCGCAGCAGATTCAGGCGCTCAATGAGATGATTAAAGCCTATGCGGCGAAAAACAAAATCCTGTATGTGGATTATTATAGCGCCATGGTGGATACAGACGGAGGTCTGAAGAAAGGGCTGAGCAAGGATGAGGTGCATCCTCTGGAGGCCGGTTATGCCATCATGGAGCCTATCATTCTAAAAACGCTCAAAATTCAGAATAAATAATAGTTAAACAAATTAATCTTAGTGTTATGTTAGGTACGTGGGAAATTATTCTTATTGCGTTGGTAATCTTACTCATCTTCGGTGGAAAGAAAATTCCTGAATTGATGCGCGGCTTGGGCAAAGGATTGCGCTCATTTAAAGATGGGATGAACGGTAAAGACGAGGCCGATAAGACCGAAGAGCAAAAACAAGAAGCATCCAAAGGCGAAACCGATGCCTGAACCAAACCTTAGTTTTTGGGAACATTTGAATGAATTACGGAGCGTTATATTGAAGTCACTCTCTGCGTGGCTCATTGCTTCGTTAGGCGCCTTTTTCTTTAAGGAGCAGTTATTTGCTTGTATCTTCGCCCCGGCGCAATCCGATTTTGTCCTTTATCGTGCACTCTGCTGCTTGGCGAAAACTATAGGGTGGAGTGCCTTGTGCCCGGAGCAGGTAGAGGTGAGTTTCTTAAATACCGAACTAACGGCTCAATTCATGACGCATATTCAAGTTTCTCTCTTTGCTGGCATAGTAATCGCCATGCCGCTGATAGTGTATTGGTTGTATGGATTTATCTCTCCGGCAATGGAAAAGCAGACAAAACGCGTCAGCACAACGCTTATTATGGGCTCTGTCTTGCTCTTTGCTGCAGGCGTGTGCCTCAATTATTTTCTAATATTTCCGTTGTCTTTTCGGTTCTTGGTAACCTATCAGGTCACATCACTTGTGGTTAATCAAATAAGTCTCTCGTCTTATATCTCTCTGATCTTAATCTTATCCTCGCTAATGGGGTTGCTCTTTGAGCTTCCGCTTCTGACATGGCTCCTTTCCCGAATGGGTATCCTTCGTAGAGAGTATCTGATACGCTATCGTAAGCATGTGTTTGTCGCTATTCTCATCCTTACGGCCCTCATTACTCCCACTGGCGACCCCTTTACCCTCTTGCTTGTCACGATTCCTATTTATCTGCTCTATGAACTGAGCATCTTTATAATCAAATAACTATTTCATATGATGAAAAATTACGCAATCGGCATCGACATGGGTGTCAAGTGTACCGTCACCAATGATGCCAACGCGGCGGCACAGGGCGAAATGATCTACGGTGCAGCGCGCGGCATGAAAAACTTTATCGTCATCACCCTCGGCACGGGGGGGCGGTTCGGGTATTGTCATCGACGGCAAACTGCTGTACGGTCATGACGGTTTTGCCGGCGAACTCGGTCACTGCAAGATTGACCACTCGGGCAACGGACGTCTCTGTGGCTGCGGACAACGAGGATGTCTGGAGACCTACACCTCCGCTACAGGGGTCACACGAACCGCCAAAGAGATGATTACCTCAACCGCACAGGCAACCATCCTGCGTGACCTTCCCGACATCGACCATATCACATCCAAAGATGTGTTTGATGCCGCAGAGAAAGGGGACATTGTTTCCAAACAGATATTTGACTATACAGGCCGTCTGTTGGGAACCAAACTGGCAGACTATGTACATGCCTTTAGCCCGGAAGCTATCATCCTCTTTGGAGGACTTACCAAAGCCGGACATTGGATCATGGATCCGATACGCGAAGCGATGGAGGAAAACCTCATGCCGATCTGGAAAGGAAAGATTCCGGTATCGGTCTCTATTCTCAAAGATAGCGACGCCGCTATCCTTGGTGCAGCTTCTCTTATCTCATAAGTAATTTTACACTGAAAAAATCGCGGCATGCTTCGTATGGCGCCTTGTGCCGGAGATCAACGGGAAGACTCTGGAAAAAATAACTACCATGTGACGAACTCTAACATATATCTTTATTCGGTGCGACTCGAAAGGGTCGCACTTTTTTTATGCCCTTTCCCCGTCCCCCTCCATTGCTTGTTCTTCTTCGTATTACGCCGTCTAGTTGACGGTATCTAATTATTCTTCTTCGAATTACGTCGGCTAGTTGCCGACACAAAAAAACAAGCATTATGACATACAAATCAATGACTAAATCCCAACTCGCAGATGCAGCCGGAGTATCCCGAAAAACCTTCTCCGCCTGGCTTCAACCCATTCGGCAAGACCTCAGACGTATGCACGTCAAAGATACGGCACACGTCCTCCCGCCCATTGCCGTTCGGTTCATCTGCGAGACTTTCGATATAGACGTATCGTAACGTATTGCTTAATAGTGACACCCAGTGTCACCTATTGTGCCCTAACGTCCTACCGTTAGAATAGAAACCACTACCTTTGCACCGTCTTTCGAAAAAAGAAAAGAGAAAAGAACCAAAAGAAAAAAGAAAAAAGCCATGCCTTGCCTTTTCATAGAGGCCTATATGGTAAGGCAAGGCGTGGCGAGGCAAAAAAAATTTTATTATGATCAGTTTTCAAGGCATATGGGCATTGCTCAAGCCGCAAGGCGAGTACAAGCGTCGCTACTGGGCGTGTGACCGACTGTGGACGAGCTATGCCTCTGAAATGCAACAACGCATCTATGATGCCGTACGCGAGGCGCAGCAGCGCGGCGACCCTATCAGCCCGAACCCCTATTTTGCAATAGAGGACACGGCACTCAGACTGCAACGGAAACCACGTATGCAGAAATTATCCTACGCGGACTATTATGCCCGCTATCACACCACCGAACCCCGTGACGGCTGGCAGATGGCCAACCCGACAGGGAATAAAGTAATTTATGTCAAATCTTAACCCCTCTCATCTGGCTTAGAGGTAAAATAAAGCCAGCAGCGAATGGCATCATGTCAATTTCCCGCAGGGATAGCACAAGTATCTGGCACCCTGTCCAAATCAACCATCGTTACCTCGAAAGGTATCATCACCCGCCGCGTCGTCGCTTGCATCCGTAACGGCAAACAGAAGATCTACATCCGCGAAGACAAACCACGTCGCACCAAACCCACCGCCAAAGAGGTCGCCCAACGGCAAACCTTCGGTTTCTGCTCTTCCGTCAGCTCCTTGCTCGTTTCCAAGTATCATCTCGGCAGTGCACCGAAGATCCGCAGTCTCGCTTATCAGGCCATCAAAAAACGCTATGTCCAGTGCACTGAACGAGGGATGAAACCCACACCGGAGTTTGTCATCGCAGACATCGAAGCGTACGCGCAGATCTCCGACAAAGATACCCCCAAAATCATCCTTCAAAAACTCAAAGCCTATGTCGAAATACAGTAAAACAGCCTTTCAATTAAAATCCGTAGATGGCAACTTGCGCGCGTTGAGAGGACGAATAGATGACTTCATCTTTCGAACACGAAACGGCAAAATCTTCGCTTTCTACAAGCCGATTCGTAACCGGCTCAATCCCGATGCAATCTCGGTCCATCTTCGGGAGATAGCGACCTTATACAACCTCGAAATCGTTGAACGCTCAAAAAAGAAAGGAACTCTATGACCACACAAGAAATTCACGACCGACTTAACCATCGTGCCGGACAAATCATCCCCATCAAGCACCTGATGGTCCTTATGGAACGCTTCTACGAAATTACCGGCGAGCAGGTCTCTGACACCAACATAGAAGCCTTCCTCAGATATTCATGGTGATTTTATCACTGGGGCCCCCGACGGGCGCTAAAGTGCCACTTGCTGCACCCGGTGGAAAACTTTTTGGAAAAAAATTTGCAAAACCGCCAAAATTGTGGGCATATTTGCACTCGATTTCAAAAACAACCAAAAGTATTGCGCCCTTTTGTTTTATTTTTAAAACAACCTATGAAACATAACCTCAACATCCAACTCATAACGGCTTCCGTCCTCAGTTTTGGCGGCCTCGTATTATTGTTCTGCGGACTCTTTATCGACCCCGAAGGCCAAATCCATGAATCGCTCCTCGTCGCGTTCGGGGAAGTAGCCACCTTCTCCGGCGCGCTGATGGGCATCGACTACGTCTACAAGAAAAAGAACTAGCATATCCCGGTTTGGCTTGTGTCTTTTTTGGCTTGTGTCTTTTTTGGCTTGTATTAATTTTTAGCTTGTGTCTTTTTTGACCTATGTATTATAAACTTATCAGAAATAACTCTTCGTCTGTTAGCCCCGAATCTAATTCGGGTACGGCAGTCCACGGCAAACTCTATCGCACCTCGCACTACATCAACAAGCGTACCGGCCTCCTCGTAGAGCGTCTGCACTTCATCTGTGACACACTCGAAAATGCCGACTACCTCGTTCCCGCCTTGATCTACAAAGTTCAAGTCACGCAGTCCCCGCGATTCAAACGCCTGCTGCCTATCCTCATCCAAGTCCCCGGACGTTCCGGCATCCGATTCCACCGAGGCACCAAACCCGAACACTCGAAAGGCTGCATCCTCGTCTCCGCCAGCATGGAGCAATCTCTCACCGCCCGCTGGCTTTCCGAGCAATCCGCTCACCTGGAGACCCGCTTGGAGATCTGTAACAACATCAATTATTACCGCAATGAAAAACGAATCTGAAGAACCATCTTGGACCAAGGTCCTCTTAGAGGTCATCATCAAGATCCTCACCCTCGGCTTCTACCACCTCGAGAAGCACAAGAAGCAGTAAAAAATCTACCTCCTCTCTGAGAGAGTAAGTACTCAATCGGAGGCGTGTTTTGAGGAAGGGGTGCCTCAAAACTCGTCGAGCAGGGGGCGAGTTACTCCGATGAGTAGCTTACTCGATCACCCCGTATTACTAACCCTCTAATTCTAACGCGAATGGCAAAAGCAACCTACGCCCCGATGTTTGAGACCGTCTCTGGCGCTCTGAACAAGATCGACAAGAAGTCTCCGCACGCGGCAGACCAAAAGATGGTGTTGGCTACCCACCGTAAAGCACCCACCACCTCGCCTGATTGCTCACGTGTCTACCTCCGGGGACTCAGCTCCGTTACCCGTACCACACCCGTAACGGCCAAGGAAACCGGAATCCGCAACAAGTTCGCTGCTGTCTCAGCCGCAGTCAGCGCACGCCTGCAAGACCCGACCAAGCAAACAGCCGACCTGGCCGCCTTCAACCTCCAGAAGGACTCTGCAAACGGCAAAAAGACCATGCGTTCCTACATCTGGAGCCTTGAGTCTGCCGCCTACGATGCCGAACACAACGGCTAACACCCAACAACCTAATCATTTTTATTAACCTTAAATCCTCTCACGTGGCTTAGAGGGCATCCCCTCAGGAGGACTTCGTGAGTCCGACTGAAGAGCGGGTGCATCCGAGTACTCCCTACCAAAATGATTTTTGGTACATGTACGAGGATAGCCACACGCGAAATGGCTAAAGTAGAATGGAGTACCGGTATCGACTCTGTATCCGGAGCACTCAGTAAACCGGGCAAGAGCGGTCAGCACTCTTGTACCAAAATGCTCCTCGGCACGCACCGCGTAGCACCGACCGAGAGTCAGGATTGCAACCGCATTTACCTCCGCAAGAAGACCAAACGTGCGACTGCTTTGTCCACCAAGGAGATAGCGGCACGTACCCGCTTCGCAACGGTAAAAGCAGCCGTCGCAGATCGCGCGATTAACCTCACCACGATCGGTTCCGACCAGGCAGCCTTCGAGGCCCAGAAGAACACGGCAGGAGGTAAGAAAACCTTCAACGCCTACTTGTGGTCAGTTTGTGGTGCTGCGTATGACGCAGAACACCCCAAAAACTGACCATGGGGTCCCCAAATAATTGATTCAATTTTTGGGGAGAGCGGAGCTGCCCCGAGTACTTCCTACTAAAACATGGTTTTGGTACATGTACGAGGGGTTTGCCCGCGAGGAAAGTCTGCGGTCAGGCCTACGACGCCGAGCATCCGCGCAGTTAAGTCCACTTTCGGACAACCAAGGAAACCCTGCACACCCGTGCGGGGTTTCTGTCTTTCATTCATCCATTCACCCATTCATCCATTCAACTTTCTCATGCGGTGTTCTTATCTCACTTCGTTCGAACGATTATTTCTCTTCGTTCACGACTCTTTTTAAGCCCCCAAGAAAAAAAATCCCCCAAGAAAAAAAATCCCCGTGAAATTTGCCTATATTGAAGATTTTTTGTAATTTTGCCGCCGAAATGAAACGAATAAGTCTTTTTTTGATTGGGATAGCGCCTCTCTTCTCCCTTTCCGCGCCCGCTCCGCTCTCTCTCCGCACCCCCCGCGCTCTCTGCCCTCCGCGCCCGATAGCGCGCACCCCCGCCGCCAATCCCATACAGGGTCTCTCTTTCAATGCGGTGTTCGGCTTCTCCTCTCGTCTGTATATCTTATATAGGGTCTCTCTTTCATAAGGAGTTCGGTCTCCCTCACAACTGTATATCAAGCTTAGTCCTTTTCACTCAAGCTTGTATCTTTTTTGGGGCTTGTTCCTTTATAGCTTGTATCTTTTTTTTTCTTTTTTCTTTTGGAAAATACTACGTATTTTTATCCCACGTCCTATGATAATGGCTGTTTACCTTCGGTAATTTTCGTGCAATATCTACCGACTGCGTCGGTTTTTTCGTGCGAATAGTATAATACGCGCACATTTATTTGTATATATGCGAATTTTTCACTACCTTTGCACCCGCAAACGCACTTTTCTTCTATGTATGCGAACACATGTTCGCCTTCTTTGATTGTAATGACTATCAGGTCATCTCGCTTAAATGCCAACCCGAACGTATCGACCCGCACACCGCGCCCGACGACCTTCTCAAGGAACTAACCCGCAACTCCTATTCCATCGTCAAAGCCAAATACACCAGACCCAAGCGCATCCGCTAACCCCTAACCCCTAACCATTAACCTTTACTGACTCGCGCGCCCAAAAGTCGCTCGAAAAAAAAGAGAGACCCTATATTTTCTTTGAGAGAGACCCTGTATGGGATTGGCGGCGGGGGTGCGCGCTATCGGGCGCGGAGGGCAGAGAGCGCGGGGGGTGCGGAGAGAGAGCGGAGCGGGCGCGGAAAGGGAGAAGAGAGGCGCTATCCCAATCAAAAAAAGACTTATTCGTTTCATTTCGGCGGCAAAATTACAAAAAATCTTGCATATATGCAAATTTTTTCGTACCTTTGCGCCCGATTTTAATTTGGATGAATATGCGTAAAAGTTTTTGGATAGTGGTTTTTAGTCTGTTTGCATGTGTAAACATGCTGGCGGATGATGTGGTGTATTTAACCACCGATCAGTTCAAAGCCCGTATCTTTGATTACAAAACCGAGAAGGACTGGAAGTACAAAGGTACCAAACCTTGTATCATCGATTTCTACACCACCTGGTGCGGACCCTGCAAACGTCTCGCACCCATCATGGAGGAACTCAGTCAGACCTATTGCGACAAGGTCGTTTTCTACAAGGCGGACACCGAACGCGAACGCGAGTTGGCGTACGTCTTCAACATCAGCTCCATCCCCCAGGTCCTCTACATCCCCGTCGAGGGCAAACCCATGCTGCTCAAAGGCCTCTATCCCAAAGAGGAAATTGTCAAAATAATTGAAGAGTATTTGTTGAAAGATGCACGTTGAGTTTTTCCTCCTCATCCTCTCCCTCCTCTTCTTTGTCAGCATTTTTGCGGACAAGATCGGGTATAAGTACGGCGTACCGGCCTTGCTCCTTTTTCTGGTGGTCGGAATGTTCTTCGGTTCCCGCGGCATAACGTCGCTGATGGGCATACCTGGTATAGAGATCGATATCGATACCGCACAGGGACTCAGTACCGTCGCCATGTGTATCATCCTCTTCACCGGCGGTATGGAGACCAAGCTCAGTGACATCAAGTCCGTCCTCGCACCGGGTATCACCCTCGCCACTTTAGGCGTCCTGCTCACCTGCGTCATCACCGGCTTCATCATCCATCTGCTCTTCGGTTGGATCCATGCGGTGGCATCCGTCTCGATATGGCTCGCCCTCCTGATGGCCGCCACCATGTCCTCCACCGACAGCGCCAGCGTCTTCTCCGTCCTTCGTACCAACGGCATCGGACTCAAGCATAACCTCCGTCCCTTACTCGAACTCGAATCCGGAGCCAATGACCCCATGGCCTATGTGCTCACTACCACCCTCATCGGGGTCGTCGTCAGCCTCCATACCGTTGCCGGTATCAACCAACCCGTCACGGCCTTACCCATCATCCAGACCATCGTCATCCAACTCGTCATGGGTACCGTCCTCGGATTTGCACTCGGTCAGGGACTGGTCCAACTCATGCGCCGCGTCAAACTCGGCAACGAAGCCCTGTACCCCATCATGATCCTCACCGCCTGCATCTTTATCTTTGCCATCACCTATTACCTGCAGGGTAACACCTACCTCGCGGTCTATGTCGGCGGACTCATCATCGGTAACAATAAGTTCACCCGCAAGCGCCAAACCAAGTCTTTCTTCAACGGACTCACCTGGCTCAGCCAACTCATGATGTTCCTCATGCTCGGTCTGATGGTCGAACCCGCGGAGCTGCTCCGGTACCGGGTCTGGCTCCCATGCCTCATCATCAGCATCGTCATGATCTTCATATCCCGTCCGCTCGCCGTCTGGCTCTGCATGCTGCCTTTCCGCCAGTATCGCCAGCGAGACAAACTGATGCTCAGTTGGGTCGGACTCAAGGGTGCAGTCCCCATCATCTTTGCCATCATGTGCAAGGCGAACGGGGTCCCCAACGCCGATCTGCTTTTTAATGTCATCTTCCTCTGTACACTCGTTTCCCTGCTCGTACAGGGTACGACCCTTACCTGGATGGCACGCAAGCTCAACCTCGATATCCCACGTGAAAAGGAACGCTCCCTCGAGTATTTCGATATGGACCTGCCCGATGAGATCCAGTCTTCGGCACGCGAAGTCGAAGTAACCGAACGTATCCTGGCCAAAGGCAACACCCTGCGCGACATATCCATCCCACCGCGTACACTCGTTATCATGGTGCGCCGCGGAGAAGATTTCTTCGTTCCTACCGGTGCCAGCACACTCGAACTCGGCGACCAACTGCTCGTCATCTCCGATAAGGACGCCCAGGCTACCTATCAGCACATGATCGACGATGCCGAAGAAGATGCACTCTGGCGCACTCAGGTCCGCACCAACATGCGCCAACGCTTCGACCGCGCCTTCGCCTGGATGAAAAAGAAAAAATAAATTTGAAATCTAAAATATAAAATTTGAAATGAAAAACGAAGTTAATCGTGCCCAACGGGCTAAGAAAACTTGCATTTTCTTAACCGGTGCCACCGGCACCATGGGTTACGCCGGAATGATGGAGATCCTCCGTTATCCCGACCAATATGAACTCCGTATCCTCGCTCGCCCGAGTCAAAAGAACAAGGAACTCCTGGCTCCTTTAAACCTTCAACATTCAACCTTAAACATTATATGGGGTGACCTCACCAAATACGAGGACGTTCTCAAGGGTGTCACCGGTGCGGATATCGTGCTGCATGTCGGAGGTATGGTCTCGCCGCAAGCTGACTATCGTCCGAAAGCCACGTTACGCACCAACATCACGGCCGCAGAGCATATCACCAAAGCGGTGCTGGCGCAGCCCGAAGACCACCAACCCAAAGTGGTCTATATCGGTTCGGTAGCCCAGATGGGAGACCGGCGTGAACCGCTGCACTGGGGACGTGCAGGAGACCCGATCTGCGTCTCGGCGTACGATCATTACGGGCTGACCAAAGCACTCGCGGAGCGCATCATCACCGACTCGGGTATCAAGACCTGGGTGAGTCTTCGTCAGTCCGGTATTCTCTATCCCGCGATCTTGAAGAACTACGACCCCATCATGTTCCATGTCCCCATCCGCGGTGTGCTGGAATGGGCAACGGTCGAAGACAGCGGTCGCCTACTCGAACGCGTATGTCGTCCCGAGGTACCGGCGGAATTCTGGAATAACTACTATAACATCGGTTCGGGTGACCAGTACCGCCTCTCGAACTATGAGTTTGAATGTCTGCTGCTGGACGCTATCGGTTGTCCCAAACCCGAGCAGATCTTCAATGCCAACTGGTTCACCACCCGTAACTTCCACGGCATGTGGTACATCGACGGCGATAAACTGGAGAACTACCTCCATTTCCGGGCGAACGTACCGGTGAAGGACTACTTTGCCCGGATGGCCAAAGCCCCCTCTCTCCCCGCAGGCATCAAGTTCGCCGCCAAGACCCATATCGCCAAACTCTTCCCGCATTGTGTCAAACTCGCCATGCGCTTCATGGCGAACAGCAAAGAGCACGGCACCCAATGGTGGATTAAGCATAATATCGAGCCGCGCATCCATGCGTACTATGGCTCGCTCGAAGAGTATAAAAATATTCCCGATTGGAAGCATTTCGATGTGAGCCATAACAGCGAGACACCGGTGCTGCTGGACCACGGTTACGATGAGACCAAAGATATCGACACCCTCACCGATGCAGAACTCAACAAAGCCGCAGCTTTCCGTGGTGGTAAATACCTCGGCAACGACACCTGGCAGGACGCCAACGGCAACACCTTCCATGCCGGTCGTCGTCTGATATTGTTAGGTGGTCATTGGAGTCCGTACGATATGCCGTACCCCTATGCTCATGAACCGAAAGAGAAACAGGTGCCCTGGCATTGGGATCGGGTAGCGAAACAGAATCCTTTCTTTGCACAACTCTGGGCTCCGCTCCACGATCCTTCCGAGGACAACGTCTACGGTCCCGAAATCTTTGACGGTTGGGAAAAATGAAGTACTTCGACGAACTCCCTCTCTCCGACGAAGTCTTAGACGCCCTCTGGGACATGCACTTCGATACCTGCACTCCTGTGCAGGAGCAAGCCATACCCGTCATCCTAGACCGGCATGACGTCATCGCTTGTGCCCAGACCGGAACCGGTAAGACCGCCGCGTACATCCTGCCGCTGCTCACCAACCTCGCTTACGATGACCATGACCCCGACAAACTCAATGCCATCATCATGGCGCCTACACGCGAACTGGCGCAACAGATAGACCAGCAGATGGAGGGATTCGGCTTCTACGTCCCCTTCTCCTCCGTCGCGATATACGGCGGTAAGGACAACGGCGCATGGGGAACACAGGTCACGGGACTCCAACGCGGGGCTGACATCGTCATCGCTACACCCGGACGACTCCTATCCCAGATGAACATCTACAACATCGATTTCTCCGGCGTCAAGTACTTCATCCTCGATGAGGCGGATCGCATGCTCGATATGGGTTTCTACGACGATATCATGACCATCGTCCGCAAACTACCCAAGGACCGCCAGACCATCCTCTTCTCCGCTACCATGCCGGACAACATCCGTCGCATGGCGCGCGCCATCATGCACAACCCCGTCGAGGTCCAGATAGCCGTCTCCCGTCCGCCCGAGACCATCAAACAGATGCATGCGTTTGTGGACGAAGCAGAGAAAACGGCGAAGGTAGTAGAGCTCTTGGAAGGAAGAGACCTCAAGAAAGTAATAGTGTTTGCAGGAAAGAAACAACGCGTCAAGGACATTGCGCGCATGCTTCGTTCCCTGCATATCGATGCGCACCCCATGCACTCCGATCTCGAGCAGCATGAGCGCGACCAGGTCATGCTCGATTTTCGGAACGGCAAGATAGCCGTCCTCGTCGCCACCGACGTCGTCTCCCGCGGTATTGACGTCACCGACGTACCGCTCGTCATCAACTACGACGTCCCCCACGACCCCGAAGACTACGTCCATCGGATCGGACGAACCGCACGCGCAGAGAATAGCGGCGAGGCGATGACCCTCGTCAGCCCCGATGATGTTCGTTATTGGAAAAGAATAGAAAAATTTCTTAGAGATGACGGATCCGCCACTCGTTCGGGTAAAGATTGTTCAACCGGTTCCCGACATTCTTCGCGAAACCGAGGGGCACACCCTCATAGGTCAAAAGCACGAGGCCCAAAGGCACGTCACTCAGGTTCAAAGACTCGGTCCGCAAATAACTGAGCGCTTGCTCCCTTGTCAGCGCCACATTCGGAAAAGCTTCCTTCCGCAGATCCTTCAGCATACTCAAACTGTGCTGCGGAGCAATTCCCTTACCGCGCTCTTCGCCCAAACCGAAACCGGTCGAGATACAGGTCAATTCCGTACTCAGCCATTCAATAATCTCTTTGTATTTGAACGGATAAGCCGTTGCAAAACGGTCTGAATAACGGATCGCCCAGTCGTCCGGATGTTGCAACCAACTCCGCATCACCGGCAGATACTCCGGATGCGGCATCTTCGTCTCCTTCTTCGGAGTCTTAATCCGGGCTTGGTCCAAGGCTTCGTGGCTGTTCTTGCGTATCGCGCATACATAGAACCCTTCGCCTTTTGCCTTATGCGGATAGAAATGGTAACCTGCTGTCCCCTCCGTGATACCCCAATCGGCATCATAGTCCACCGGCAGCACAGACCCACCTAAGGTCTCCGTCAGCCACTCCACGTTCTTCTCGTTCTCTTCTTCGTTGAACGTGCAGGTCGAGTAGATCAGCACCCCACCGGGTTTCAGCGCTTCCCATACATCCATCAATATCGCCCGTTGCCGCTCTGCACATTGCATCACCGCCCGTACGCTCCATTCCTCCCGCGCTTGCAGGTCCTTGCGGAACATACCCTCGCCCGAACACGGCGCATCGACCAGTATACAATCAAATAGGTGCTTGCACCGTTCGCCGTATTCGGCAGCCGAGTTATGAGTAACGACGGTATTGCCGTTGCCCCATTTCTGAATATTCTCGCTTAAGATAAAGACGCGTTGACGAACGACCTCGTTGCTCAGCAGCAGTCCGTCCCGGCCGAGGTACTCGCTGATCAGCGTCGATTTTCCTCCCGGTGCGGCGCAGAGGTCTAATACAATCGAAGACGGGTCCACATACTGCTCTAAAATCTGCTGAATGAACATCGAACTCGCTTCCTGCACGTAGTAGCACCCCGCATGGAACAGCGGATCCAGCGTGAACTGCGGACGCTCACTCAGGTAGTACCCGTCCAGATGCCACGGCACCTCGTCCGTGTCGCACTCAAACGTCAGCACATCCAGTTTGGTATTCAACCGGATCGACGTAACAGGCTCCGTTTCCAGTGCCCTAATCAACAGCTCCGCCTCATTGCCTAACTGCTGATGCATCCGCTCTATAAACTCAACCGGCAGCATATTTTCCCAATTTCGCTGCAAAGGTACTACAAAAAAATGAAATATGCAAATATTATATGATTTTTTTCACCAAACCTTTGCGTATGTCAGAAAATTATTGTACTTTTGCACCCAAATGAATGCAAAATGGCTTTTTGGAGGGCTGGGCTTTGTGCTCGGCGGTCCGATCGGGGCACTGTTAGGTGTACTGGTCGGTTCGATGGTGGACTCGAATGAGACCACCGAAACGGAGTATCGACGTAAGTTATATTCAGGTACCGGTTCGGGTAGTAAGACCACTACTTCCCGTACCAAAACCACATCCGGCGATGTGAACATCTCTTTGCTGGTCCTCATCGCTTGCGTGATGAAGGCGGACGGACGGGTACTCAAATCGGAGGTCAATTATATCAAACCCTACCTGCTCAAGATCTACGGCGAAGAGGGTGCGAAAGAGGCGCTGCAGATGCTTAAGTCTTTGCTGCAGACCGACATCGATGCGGTCGCCGTGTCACGTCAAATCGGTCAACACGTCAACTACTCCACCCGTCTGGAGATCGTCCACATGCTTATCAAACTGGCCAATACGGACGGTGAGTTCGTGCAGCAGGAAGAAGACGTCATCCGTCGTATCAGCGCGGCGATGAGTATCCAAACGGCCGATCTGGAGTCCCTGCTGGCGATGTATCATCAGGCCAAAGATCCCAATTGGGCCTATACCATCCTGGAGATCGAACCGACAGCTACCAACGAGGAGGTCAAGAAAGCTTACCGGCGGATGGCGATGAAATACCATCCCGATAAGGTGGCGAATGCCGGCGAGCAGATCAAGCAGCAGGCTACCGAAAAGTTCCGCACCATCAACGAAGCCTACGAGCATATCAAATCCCTCCGAGGCCTCCAATAAGATAAAAAAGTCTACTTTATTCGGGCAATGCGAAGGCCTCAAGGAGCGTGAAGAGCAAGTGAACTTCACGCTTTTTTGTGCATGGCGGTGAACGAAGTCAAAGACCTGTCAAGAAAGATAGTAGACCGACGGTCAACCGACGGTCAACCGACAGTCAAGGCTAAGATAACAGGAAGGACAAAGGAAGAAAGAAAGACAAAAACCCATCTATGACGTCTTCGTCTCGGTCGGACTAGGCTCCCCGCCAGCCTTCCCTTTTCGAAGGCAAAAGCCGATTGCCTTCTCCAGGTCGCGAAAATGAAAGGCCTGGCTTTCTTTTTGTGCTGAATTGGAGAGAATTGGATGCAAAAGGAAGAAATTTTTACGATTTCTTCCAAAATTCTTGTTTATTTGATAAATTTTTTGTAACTTTGCAGCCGGTTTGGATGCAAAGGCGTTACACACACGCATGTGTGCGTGCATTCGGAACATCAAAGACAGGAATAAAACTGCACGAATATGATACCGCGTATTAAAAGTTATCAGCCGTTAGAGGATTATCAGTTGCTCGTCTCGTTTGACGACGGGCGAAAGGTTCGCTATGATGTAGCGGATGATATACATACATTGCCGGCCTTCCGTGATTTGGAGACGGAACATGGATTGTTTGAAAATGCGCAATTGGATACGAGCCGTACGTGTATCTATTGGAATGATCGAATAGATTTACCGAGCGATGCCATCTATGAGTATGGTGTAGCCGTATAACATACCGCTGGCACCGACAGCGTAAAAAGCGGTGCGTCGCCTACGGACGTTAAACGTAGAATGGAATCTATCTACGCCGGCTCCTAAAAACGGAGAGGGTTAGAGGGATTCAATACATATTGAAATAGCGTTTATTGACGCTTTGTGGTTGACAAGTCGGAACTTCGCAACTTTCGGAATTAAAAGTCAGAAACAAAGTAACCAATAGATGCCTATGGGTATGACTATATACCCCTCCTTGCCGTATCATGGCAGGAGGTTTGTCATATCGGCGTAGGTTTCCTGTTGTTTGTTTGACTTTTAAGGCAATGCGAAGGCCTCGACTTGTGAATAAGCAACTCGAGGTCTGCGCTTTTTGTGTATGTATATGGTCTTTGACATAGTGGATTTACCGCAAAAAGAAAGAAATTTTGCAAAATAGTGTGAAAATATTTGCGTATGTCAGAAATTTGTTGTACTTTTGCAGCGCAAAAGTTTAAACAACAAAATTATGGCACAGGAAACATTAAACGGGCTGCTGCAATATGTCATTCAGACATTGTCGCCGGAAGACAAACAGTGGTTTGCACGTCAATTGGTTGATGACGCCTTTGAAAAAGAGCAAGTAAAGCCTTATACATGGGATGAGGCTCGCGAGAGGTTAGCTACTGCGCGTGAGCAATTCCGTCAAGGTCAATACTTAACACACGATGAGGTGATGCATTCCCAAATGAGAGCGGCCGTATGATAGAGCATGCCTATTCGTAAACTCAGCAAGATTATCTATTTCGTAGAAGAAGATATATTGTATATAGCTGATGTTTGGGCGATTCGCCAAGATCCAAACTATCTAATAGGACGTTTCGAGAAATAAACGAGTAACAGAGAATTTTTAAGCGGTAATCCACTAAGCGATTATCGCTTTCCTTTTTTATTCCGGGGCCCCGGAGTAAATTAACGTAGTATTTGCTACGGGGAGAGCGTAGAGCAAGGCGAAAATTCATACGAGCAAGTTTTTACGAGTCGTATTGAGCCTTAGCTTAAGCGAGGTTTACCGCTTTTTTGTGCGTGGCGGTGAATGAAGGTCAAAATATAACACAAGCAAAAATAGGAAAAACAGATGATACTTTGAGACTTTGATACTTCGATGAGACTTTGTAAGAGGCTGTAGATTAGCAGATTAGATGCGAAAGTCTCAAAGTCTCAAAAGTCTCAAAACAAAAAGCGACAAAGCAAAAATAAGATAAAAAGATAAGAGATGGCCGAGTCTCAGTCATAAAAGGAGGCAAGTGAACATTGACATAGTGATTCCATAAGGAATAATCGAAAAATGCATTTTTACCGCATTTTGTTGCTCCAAAATTTGCATATGTCAAAAATTTTCAGTAACTTTGCAGTGTTTTTAAAACATCTGCAAGAGATATGAAAAGTGAAGACATTTTGGCTTTGTTTGAACGGTTTGAGCAGGCAGCCACACGCGTTAAAGATGTTGAGTGCTGGAGCGCACGTAGTATTTGTCCGTTATTGGGCTATGCCGATTGGCGCAATTTTGTGAAGGCGATTGAGAAGGCGAAAGAGTCTTGCCTTAACGCTGGAGAAAAGGAATCCGATCATTTCGTTGGCGTCAACAAAATGATAGATTTACCGAAGGGAGCAACTCGTGTAATCGAGGATATCCTCTTGACGCGATATGCTTGTTACCTGATTGCGCAGAACGGTGATCCGCGTAAGCCGGAGATAGCTTTTGCGCAGAACTACTTTGCTGTTCAGACACGTCGTGCTGAACTGGTACAACAGCGAATTCTTGAATCGGAACGCGTGTTGGCTCGCAAGAAGTTGCGCGAAACAGAAAGCCGTTTGTCGAAAGTGGTGTATGAGCATGGGGTGGATGACAAAGGCTTTGCTATTATGCGTTCTAAAGGAGATGCCGCTTTGTTTGGAATGCCGACTAAGGATTTGAAAAACAAATTCGGGCTGGAGAAACAGAACAAGCCGTTAGCAGATGTGTTACCAACAATAGGTATCAAAGCAAAAGACTTGGCTGCAGAGATGACCAGTACCAATGTGGAGAACAAGAATATTCACGGCTTAAATCCCATTACGCGTGAGCATGTAGATAATAATATTGCTGTTCGGGAGATGTTGAGAAGTCGAGGTATTGAACCTGCACAACTACAACCGGCAGAAGATGTAAACAAAGTAGAGCGGAGACTGAAGTCAGAAGAAAAGAAAGCCCTTCCGAAAAAGAAGTAGCATTCAAAAATACAATAAAATGAAAGCGATTATTCCGAAGCGAGTAATCGCTTTTTTGTTTGGAATCGACTATGTACCAAAAGTGCAAAAAGTGCAGAAAGTGCAAAGCAAAATTTAATGAAGGAATGGTGAGGTTAGGGTGACGGAAGGGTAATGACTAACCAATAACGAACGAATAACTAAGGAATAACTAACGCTGGATGGCTGAAAGGCAGCCTAGATGATCTAAAAAAGAATGAAAAATGCACTGGCGAAAGTGGCGATATTGACGATATCGCCAAAAACGTCAAGATCGCCATGCAAAAATTTACATGAGACAGTTGAGACTTTGAAACTTTGGTGAGACTTTGTAAGAGGCTGTAAATTAGATGATTAGATGCGAAAGTCTCAAAGTCTCAAGAGTCTCAAGCAAAAAAAAATAGTAAATAAGACAAACCAAACAGCCCGATGCCTCAGGCTTAAAAGAGAGGCAAAAAGATCTTTGACATAGTGGATTTACCGCAAAAAGAAAGAAATTTTGCAAAAATGTGCCCAAAAACTTGCATATGTCCAAAATTTGTTGTACCTTTGCAGCGTCAAAGGTAGTGAATGACAAAAAGAAAGGAATGTTATGTTAGGTTTTAGTGCATCAAATGGAGTAGAGATCAAAGGACGATACGCACGCAAGATGCGCGCGGAGGCTTTGCGTCGCGAATCGGGTAACTTGAACAAACATGACAAACAAGTTATTCAATTCTTACAAGAACAACCGAAAGTGACCCTTGTTCGCGAGTATTAATGCAACTGCCTTTTCAAGTTCGTCCTCTTACGAAATTCTCGGATTTTGTAACGTTTGAATGTCGTGTGCCCTCTGTTAATGCGTTTATTCATAACGGATTAACAGATGCTTTGGTTGAAAATCAATGCGAGACCTATGGGGTATATGATGGTAATACGTTAGTTGCTTTCTTCGCCTTAAAAGAGGATAATAGTTTTGTTGATTATCAAGGAGTGAAATCGGCATTAGAGATAGCGTTCCTGGCCGTTGACAAGAAGTACGAGTTGCAGGGAATAGGTCGATCGATTATTCAAGAGATATCAAGGATTGCATTATCTAAGGATAGTAATTATTATCGATATCTGACAGTTGAGGCATTGGTTATCACGCAACCGAAGAAAGAGGCATATGAGGCTGTTAGTTTCTATAGAAAGTGTCACTTCACTCAAGCCGAACTATTTGATCCGGCGAAAGATACATTGAGTATGTATCTGCAATTGAGATAAGGGTTTCAATATTTACACAAAGCGGTAATCCACTAAACGGTTTACCGCTTTTTTGTGTATGTATAAGTGTGGTGATAGCTGTTGATAAGCTAAAGAGTAGTACTTAAGAAGCTGATACATACTTGTAGAAAAGTGAAAGGGACTAAGTAAAAAAAAGTACCAAGCCAGATGAAAAAAGGACCAAGCTGAAAAGTGGTTATCTATCGGGAATGGACCGATAATGGACCGGGGATGAATCGGGGATGAATTAACAAAAGTGCCAAGAGTGCCAGAGTGCCAAAGCTAAAAATAAGATAAAAAAAGGACCAAGCTGAGTGAAAAGGACTAAGCTGAAAATGCAATTTGCTTACGGGAATGGACCGGGGATGGATCGGGGATGAATCGGGGAAGAATTGACAAAAGTGCCAAGAGTGTCAAAAGTGCCACGCAAATTTTTAAAAGTGCAGAAAGTGCAAAGCAAAAATAAGATAAATAGATAAGAGAGAAATCCATCAGTGACGTTCAGGATGCTCGCGAAATGGTCGCGAGAAGGAAAGATAAAAGAAAGGGAAAATAAGATAAAAAGATAAGAGAGAAGCCGGAATAAAATTCTGGGACAATGGACGGAGGAAAAAGAAAAAGATGATAACACCAACGATCATAGCGAATTGCGGAGAGGGAGAAACGGGTAAGTCCGATTCTATCAAAAGGGTATATGAAAAGCTGTGTAAAGTGGCAGATAGTGACCCTCTTCCATTGCGTGACCCGGAGAAATTCAGTGGGGATGTTTGTTCTGTTGTAACGATAAATAATGTTAAAGTTGGAATAGTAAGTCATGGAGATGTCATAACGACCATTAAAGACTGTATCGATGAATTGATTCGTCACGAATGTCAAATTATTTTGGCATCGGGAAGGAATAGCTATAAAGCGATATGTCTTCTGAAGAGTTATTACAACAAAGGATACCGCATTTGGCGCACATCCAATGCCCGGATATATGAAGAAGATACCCATCCGCGCGTAGCGCCAAAAGGAATCCAAACCCGCTTCAATGAAAATTGGGCACAGGAGATAACACACTTGATAGAGAGTTGGTGCTATACATAAATAGAAAAACAAGAAATGGCAGAAAAAGCAATTATAGGAAAGATGACATTTTACGATGTAGTGACACTAGTGGTGCCGAGCGCGTTGGTGTGCTATAAGTATAGCTGGTCTCCTATGGAGCAGATAGATTCATGGGAATACTATATCGCTCAATTTGGTGTCTTGCTGATGGTGGGGCTACTATTGAAGAGTGTCGGAGCGTTCTGGAGCAGTTGGTGGTTCCGAAATAGTACGGAAATCATTAAGCAAGAACGGGAAGAAGCACTGAACATCGGTGGAGATCCTACTCAATGCCGATGGTTAGATATTATCTTCTTTGATCCGTTGAAGTTTATTTGTGGTCCGTTGATGCGTATTTTCTATATGCAGGACAGGCAGGAACTATCCACTTATTACGATAAATATGATATTGCAGCCAAACAGGAATACTATAACAAGCGTATAGAGATACTAGAAAGCCACGTAGCATTTCTGCAAACATGGATTGTAGCTCTTGTTGTGTTTGCCTTTGAAACAAAGCAACATGTATGTTGTATCATAGTGGCATGCTACGTATGTGTTGTCTTGATGCTTACTATACAACGGAAAATATATAACATGGTTTGGGAAGCCAAAGAAGAGAAAAAGGAATGACACAAAACAAACGATACGACAAAGCAAAATGCGCTATTAAACTATGCATAGTAATATGTGCATTCTCTATTGGCGGGGCATTATTGTACTATTGTAATGCGTTGCACGGAGTGACAAATGATACATCATGGGATACTTGGTATAATTTCCTATCTCCCATTATAGCAATCGCTAATATCATTGCTTTCATTGGCTTGACAGCTGCTATTTACTACGGCGAAACCAAACGCCAGGAACAATTTGAGAAAACGCATATTGAAGAGACAATACTGACGAAGATATGCTATATTGAGCAGAAACTGACAGAAGTGGAAAAAGAACTCCGTACGAGTGCTCCTGCTTTGCCCACGGTCTATACAGCTTACATTATCGTGTATAGGGCAAGGTACTATTTTGAAAAACTGAATACAATAGAGATATTGGGGGAAACTGAAAAAACAGACGCTGCCGATATGTTGGAATCATTGAAAAATATGGAGGAAGAAATGGCTCGTTCTTATAACACCCATAAAGACAATAATACACCATACACACTAGAAGAAGGAAAGCAATTATCCAAACAGCTTAACCATCTAACAGGCAAATTGAATATGATGGAAGCGGATATGATGCAGCAGATGGCGAAGAATATCGGGACGAATGCACCCGAACCAATATAAGAGTAATCTTACATAAAATATTATAAATATGAAGAAGTATAATGCAATATACAAGTCCGTTTCAGATGGGACACCAGGCGTACGACCTCCAATTGACCCAATAATAAAAGTAGAGATACGACGACAACCCCCGAATGGCAGTGTGGCAAGAAAGTATCATAAGTTAACTCTACAAGATATGCTTCGGAAATACATGAAGAAGTCAAAGATGGATATGAGTAGAGGGTGTAAACAAAGTAAAAAATATCCTATTAAGAAAGGGAACAGAGTATGGAAAATAGGTGAAAATGATGTTTTACGTTAGTAAACGATGTTAAACCGGAGAAAAACGGTTCTGTAGAAATATGATTAACCGGGTATAGGGCATCGGGTTGCCCTATACTCCCAAAAATATAAATAACAAAATATAACATCATGAAAAATGAATTTGAAATTGAGATGGAAAATGGTCAAGTGGTACACATAACAGAAGAGAAACTTCTAAATATGATAGCTAAGGCTGTCAGGAAAGCTCTTTGGGGAGATGAGGATAGAAGACTCGTCATCTTCTCCTATGATGCAACACAAGAATTTAAAGATTATTACAAGAAGAAGTATAAACATGAGTTTAATTTGGAAGAATTGTGGGCGGAAATAGACAACTTGAATACTATTGAAATACATGGGAAGCCGGTAGAATCTACTTTTGTATTAGAAGCAGATGACCCTTCTTGCTATCAAGAGTTGGTAGAATTAATAAATGAAAAATTTGAGAGTCTTCCCTACGTTATCGGGGTCGTAGAGAAAGAAGATGGCGAGGATTTGTATGAAGTATATCCAAATCCAGACTCGGAAGATGACAATTTTTAGGAATATAATTACTAACTAAAAATATAAAACATCATGAAAAAGATTAACTTAATCGAATGGCTATCTAGAAATAGCCATGAAAAACAATCGCCGCAGCGGGTTGGACGGTATGCGGCAATGCTACTCCTATTATTAACATGTGTCACGCACGCGTGGGCGACGTACTATGCCATTGGTACGTTAACTGCTTGGAATCACACAGGCAGTGAACAAATGACACAATTAGGATCGACTAACAACTATTATAAAGTTGTTAGCAGTAAGAGTTCCGGCAACTACCAATTTCGTGTTGACGAGGGGAGCTGGGAACAGACTCATGGATGGGATCATGCTATTGCCGGTAGCTCGGATTTTACTTTGACAAATGCTAATTCTGACCAGAATATTAATATTAATTTACCTTCAACGACATCAAAACTTACGATATGGTTTAATTCGGATGCTAATCAAATCTGGGTAACGAAAGGGGATTATAATGAGACACAAACTATATATGTGATAGGTAGCAATAGTTGGACAGATGCCAATGTCAAGGCACACGTATTTACGAGCAATTCTGGTTATAAGGCGTGGGCGAGTGATGATAAAATGACGAAAAGTTCTACTATATCTCGTGCCGGTATTACTTATAAAGTATATTCCTACACTTTTTACAAGGCATTTAAAAGTGTCATATTCAGGTATGGTACAGGAGATGGTGATAAAACAGATGACCTTGTTTGGAGTTCATCTACTCCATACTATTCTAAAGAATTATCTGCTTGGTTTGCATCGACTGCTGATGCATTAGCAAAGTACCTTGTTGGAACAAACTGGACAAGTGCAAGTTGGGATCATACAGCTGCTGCTAATAAGATGACAGATAATGGAGATGGCAGTTATTCCAAGAATGTCAGCATTACGGATGCTACTAAGGAGATAAAACTGAAGGTAAGCAAGAAGGGCACTTGGACAGGTGCTTGGGGTGGAAGTGCAAACGGCACGGGATATAACCTTAGTCAGGACTTTGGAACTGACAAAGACGGCAACCTTACCTTCAAAGTGGCCCATTCAGGAACGACAAAAATAACATTAACTTCCACAGGAAAGATTAATGTAGATGCTCCTTACCAAGTCTCTTATGCAGCAGGAACGGGTGCAACCGGTACAGTAAGTGCCAGTGCAGTGACAACATACGGCTCAACCTGTACTCTGTCTTCATCTACCTTTACTAAGACGTATTACACACAAGATGGCTGGGCTACAAGTAATGGAGGAGATAAAGCATATAATCTTGGTGGAACCTACACCGGTGGTTATGAGGATGTTACCCTTTATCCGCACTGGACGAAGAAAACCTATTCGATCACATTGAATGACGATGGAGACTATCAAGGTGATGGTTCGGCGACCGTGCAATATGGTGATGCCGCTTTAACAGTATCTTCTCACGCGAGACGTGACGGTTGGAATCTTGTAGGTTATTGGAACACATCAGCCAATCAAGTAACTGATGCAGAAGGTGTTCTATTAACCAACGTATCCGGTTATACAGATGCCAGCGGACATTGGATTTATGACGGCGATGTGACGCTCTATGCTCACTGGAGTCAAACTTACTCGCTGACAGTTGCAGCAGGATCCAATATCTCCTCTGTTTCTGGTTCTAATGCAGATGTAACGTTAAACTCCAAATATGCGATTTCTGCAACTCCTAATACGGGTTATAGTTTCTCCGGTTGGACGGCTTCGCCATCTGATAATGGTGTATTTGATGACGCGAGCAGTGCGAGCACGGATGTGACCGTGAAGAACGGATCTGTAACCGTTACGGGTGCAGCGACCGAGAACTTACGTACGGTATCTATCGTTGCTTCACCGGCAGGTGCAGGTACGTTTACGGTGAATAGTGTAAGCGGTACATCTGCTTCTGTAGGTGTGACTACAAGCAAAACGATTGTAGCAACGCCTATTAATGACTTTAACTTTACTTCTTGGAGTGCAACGAACTGTACTGCTTCTCCGACGAACAATAGAACAACCACGCTGAATGGTGATGGTTCAACCGGTAGCGGCACGCTTACGGCAACCTTTACTCCGATTACCTGTAAGGTGTACAAGATGAGTGCTGCTGTAGATGGCTCTTCGACCGACTTGGGTACAATGAGTTATAACATCAGCGAAGCAGCGTACTATTTGGACGTAACGACCAATGCCAAACCATATTATTTCCGTTTCCATTATACGAACGGTGATGAGTATAGTGCAACTTGGAATGGTGATTATCCCAATATCACAGAGGTTGTGGTGAATGGTTCGAAAGTAACTTGTAACCAAAAAGTTGTAAATGGTGTTACGCCTGCAAAAAGTTGGGAACATAAGCCTGCTATGTATTTCGATGGTTTGAGTGGTTCTCCGATTCGTATCTGGTTTGATTTCCAGAACAAGAAGACTTGGATCACGGAAACGACATATAGTGTAGCTGTAACTTCTGAAAACGCTGCGAGAGGTACAGTAAATGCTGCTTCTGTGATGGCTGGTAAGAATACAGCTGCAAGCATCAATGCTACACCTGTAAGCAATTCCGGTTGGATGTTCAAACAATGGTCAGTAACCAGCCCTGCTTCTTTGGTCTCCAGCGCTACCACGGCATCTAACTCTGTTAAGGCTACAGGCGGAAGCGGAGCTGTACAGGCGCAGTTCAAGCATCGTTATATCTTACGTGGCTCAATCAATGCTGACGGAAATCCTACTGGCGGTATGGCAGGTTGGAGTGCAACAGACAATAGTGCTTATGCTACAGCAACCATTAGCGACGGCGTAATGACTATTACGGCTAATTTAACGAAAGCCAAAACACAATACAAATTCAAAATATACGATTTGTCGGGCAGTAGTTGGAAAGGACAAAGTGAAACTACAGACATACCAGACAATACAGCAAGAACGTTAAACGGCAGTAATAATGTGACATTGACAACTACCGCCGCTGGTACTTATACGTTTACTTATACTGTTTCCTCCAACTCTCTTAAGGTTGTTTTCCCGACATCCTATACTATCACCTATGAAGTAGTTGGTGGAACAGGTGGTACTATGACTGCTACTGTTAGTGGTGAGACGGTTGGTACTTCTCCGGGTAAGGCAGCAGAGGGATCTACAGTTCGCTTCTCGGCAACTCCTGCTGATGGATACGAGTTCACTAAATGGGAGGATGGCAGCGGTACACAATTGAGCACGAACAACCCGTACGATGTTTCCAGTCTAGCAGCTGACAAGACCGTTAAGGCGGTATTTACTGCGATTACCTACAATAGTGGTGTTCTGAAAAAGAACGGCGGTGATGGAAATGGTTCGTACTCTGTAACGTATATGGGTACGTCCATTACTCCGAGTGCACCGACGAAGACGGGTTACCATGTAGATGGTTACTATGCTGAGGCTGGTACGAGTACACATATCGCTACCGCTGCCGGTGAGCTGCAAAACAATAAGAGCGGTTATACTGATGCTACCGGTCACTGGAACTATGCAGGTGTCAAAGATCTCTATGCTAAATGGGCTGCGAATACTTATACAGCAGAGAATAATATTGATGGTGATGGTGGTTCGAATGGTCAATATACGGCTACATATGATGCTACCAATATCGCCATCAACACCGCGCCAACACGTACGGGATATAACCTGACCGGTTATCATGCTTGGGGTTGTGGAGCCAACACTTTGGCAACTACTGCAGGTGCTCTTAGTGCGAGTCAATCGGAAAACAGAGATGGAGGTAAGACTTTGACTAACTCCAGCCGCCAATGGATATATGATGGTTCAGATGCAATCATCTATGCAGATTGGAGTCCTAAGACATATTCCATCTCTTTGGATCAAGAAGGCGGCGCAAGTGGTTCAACAAGCGTCACAATGACATACGACGCCTCTACGCACACAGCCATTATCAATCCTTCCAAAACAGGTTATACTTTTGCCGGATATTGGACAGGAGATAATGGTACAGGATCAATGGTAATAGCAACGGATGGTACAATGCAAGCGAATGTTAGTACTTATACCGGTGATGGAGGAATCTGGAAAAAAGATGCTACATGCACCCTCTATGCTAAATGGACAGCAAACAACTACACCGTGACAATGAGTACGGAAAGCGAAACGGGTTATGGCTCAGGCGCACCGGATAACCAGACTGCTACATATGGTAAGGCTATGCCGACGATTACTGCGCCGGCAGGAGCAGCGGGTTATAAGTTCATGGGATACTTCACGGATCATAACGGCGCTGGTACGAAGTACTACAATGCAGATGGAAGCAGTGCAACAAACTGGAATATCGCAAGTGCAACAACGCTATATGCACATTTCCAAAAGACTGTGATCTCTACATTGGAGCACCCAGCAAGTATTGCAAAGGGTGATGTGGTCACTTTGGATGTCAACCCAGTATTAAACCAGACCGGTGCAACAAATTATATGGATATCTGCTGGTCGTTGCTCTACGATAATGACAACCCTGTAGAGTCCGGTTGGAGCGTAGAGTCTTATACAGAAGGAGATACAAAACAGAATCAAGTACGCTTTACACTGACCGGTATGTCTTCGGGTTACTATAAGATACAGGCGGTGCTCTATGCGAAAAGTTCTGTGATGGCTACGTGTGACGATGGTACTGAATTGTCCACTATCAAGAGCGACCTCCGTATTGCCGGTAACAGTAAAGTGACTATACAATATGAGGATGCAAGCGGCAACACAATCGCTGCTTCCACTTCTGTAGAGGTAGCACGTGGTGATTCGATAGGAGTCAATGCTCCCTCTATCGTCGGTTATACTTTTAGCGAATGGGTGTTAGGCGATGTATTGAGTAGTGCTTGTCGAGATGCATCAACTTGTGCTTTGAATAAAGATAGTATCAATATCAAAGCAGAGTATGACGGAGTCTTGATTGCTAAATACGCACGCAAGAACACGATCTATTTCAAGAACACTTTGAATTGGCCTGCCGTTTATGTGAACTTGTTGAATGAAGGTTATTGGAATGAAAATGGTTCCGGAAATAGTGGTCACGCGAACCGCAATCTTGCGATGACTCGTCTTGGAGAGAGTGACATATGGTACTATGAGTATGATGGTAAGACTGCTACAGATTATGTATCCTTCACCTCCGTCGTGCAAAACGGAACTGGTACCGGAGCTGGTAATTTCTGGGGCGCTGATACAGCTCCGGAAGAAAGCAAAGTGAGAGTTGTTTATCCGACCCGTCCGAACTACGACAACTATGAACGAACTGCATACGGATTCAATGTGAATACACCGATGTTCGTTCCGCTGGCCGGTCAGACTGCTAAAGAGATGAACAAGAACGCCAATGGTAGTGCTTTCTATTATAACCAAGGTTATTGGACGAAATATGAACCTGTCACCAAAGAGACCGGTTATACGCTGAAGATCTTTAACAAGAAACAAAGTTCGGATTTGCCTGATAAAGATCAAGCTCCTGTGGAAATAAAGTCTATTCCGTTTACATTCAGTGGTGACATGACTTTCCCTGTATCGGTAACGGTTGATTTGGAAGCAGGCAAATGGTATGGCTTCAAGCTCTATCGTGACAAAGGCAATTCCAGTGATCCGTTGAGTTGGTACGGAAACTCTGGTAATATGTCCAACCAGCATAGTGGTGATTTCAGCAAGGGAGAAGATGTATGGGAATTCAAAACGACAAGTACTATGAACTGTGGTTTGAAGACCAACAGTGCGGGTGATTATGTCGTTACTTTGGATTACGGAAAAGAAGCATCTAAAGATAGTATGCAATACTTGGTAGGTGTTCATTATCCGGAAGCAGGCGGTGACTATCGTCTCGTTTATTCGGATAATAACCGTACGGGTATTCTGTCAACTACTATCCCGTTTGAATCGGAAGCAGATACACTCTCGTTCTTCGTGGACAAGACTGCAAGTCCTAAGTTGGCACTGCAGAAGTGCGCTATTGAGTATAAAGATGAGACATCAACTGTCACATGGACAGATACCATCGCTGATCTCTTTAGCGGAGGACTCCCGTCGGCAATTAAGGAGAGCGGTGTATATTACTTCTGTATCAATAAAGATCCAGAAACCGGTAAGAAGGTATTCGGCGATACAAAACTATACGAAGGTAACTTCTACATCCGTACTGATGGAGCGACACCGTCGAAATGGGATAACTTCCGTCAGAATAACCACTTGATGGCATATTCCGAGTATGCAGATAAACATGAGAACTTTACGCACTCCTACACGCAGTGGTATGATCTTACAAACCGTAAGAACTTGAAGTTCACTGTGGCGAATGACTATAGTGTAAGTATCTCGGATACACTGGTTCGTGAGGATTTAACCTATATTGACGATTATATTGATGCAAAGGGAGATTTGAATCGTACGGCGAATGTACGCTTCATGTACAACCAGAAGACCAATGCTATCAGCCGTGCATATATTGACGGTGCCTATGAAGCCGGCAGAAACTTCTTGAAGATTCAGGCACGTACACAAGATAGTATATATGCAGCTGCTGAAGGTGGTGCTCCTCTGACAGAAGTAACCTTTACGGATAATGGTAACTGGCTCTACGAGCAAACTGTGTTTGCACAACCGGGGGCACGTTACAAACTGCGTTCGATCTTCGGTACTACAGAAGGAGGAAAGCATGAGATTACGCAGTACTTCAAGGGTAGCGCAGGCTCTACAGCCGCTGACTCAGCCACGATGATTGGTGGAGATGGATCATCTCGTATGCAGATACGTCTGCTCTATGATTTCAAGACCAACCGCGTAGTGACGGCTTACCAACCAGCCGGAACGATTAATGACAATCTGGAAATTCACGCAGATATTATGTTTATGCGTGAGCACCAAGGCGATATAGAGCAGATTACGTTTGCTGAAGGTAAGTCAATCTCGGAAATTGAGAATATTTATTGCGGATTGCGCTTCAACAAGTGGACGCTGAACAATAGGAGCAAAGAAGGAGGACATGCAACCCTTAGCCCGCTCCTCTCTCGCTACGAGCGTGATATATTCTATGTATCGTTCCCGTATGATGTGCGTCTGAGTGATGCGATTGGTTTCGGTACGTATGGTCAGCACTGGATTATTGAGTACTACGATGGTGCTGCACGTGCAAAGAACGGTTTCTGGGTAGATTCGGAATCGTACTGGAAGTTCGTAACTCCTGCGATGAAGGATACTTTCACACTGAAAGCCGGAACGGGTTATATTGTTGCTCTGGATTTGGATGAGTTGTATTATATTGATAGATCGCACCATGCGTCTATCTGGAATAATACAGATATTTCTGATTTGGAAATTCTCTTCCCTGGTAATGTAAGCAGTATATCCAACATAGATGTAACTTACAACATGCCGTCTCACGAATGTAAGATCAACCGTGGTACAACCGCAGGTAACCGTACGAAGAAGGATAGTCACTGGAATGTGCTGGGTGTTCCGACATTCAAAAACATCATCGGTGAAGCTTCCGGAGAGCCGGACGAAGGTGTAGGTAGCGGCGAGATCGTATTCACGAACACAGCTTGGGTCAAGGATTCTCTAAAATTGAAGTTCATCTATGATGGTAACCTGGCAGACAACTCGCTAACGCCTAAGGCAGTCAAAGATTTCGAGTTCAAAGCAATGCATGCATACGTGGTTCAATACTGCGGAAATGTGACCTTTACAACCAGTGCAACACCGGCTCCGGCATCTGTCGCAGCTCGTACCTACGCTGAAGCTCCACAGGAGGTAGACTTCCGTCTTGAGTTGAATAAGGACGGCGTGGTAGAAGATCAGACCTTCGTTAGCCTGAGCAACGATGAGAACGCAAGTGCAGACTTCAAATTCGGTGAAGACTTGTCGAAAGAGTTCAATAACAACCGCGCGAATATCTATACCTTCATCGGAACCGAGTGGGTGGCAGGTAACACGCTGCCTATTACCAACCAAACGACTATCGTTCCGGTAGGCGTGAAGATTGCTGCAGATGGCGAGTACACCTTCTCGATTCCGGAGGGAACCTACGGCGTTGGTATTACTCTTATAGATAATGAAGCAGGCGCGCGCGTGAACCTCGGTCTGATGGATTACACCGTAACGCTGGCTGCCGGTCAGATCGATGATCGCTTCGTACTTGAGATCTCGCCGGTTCATCAGTCGCCGACAGGTGTTGAATTGCTCAATGGTGAGAATGGTGAGAATGGTGAAAATGGTGTACGCAAGGTGCTCATTGATAATATCCTGTACATTGTCAAAGACGGCGTAGTTTACGACGCTCAAGGAAAGCGTTTACAATGGTGCAAATGGTGAAATGGTGAAATGATGAAAATTATGAAAGATATGAAAAGAATTATAATGATCATCATGGCGGTGGCGCTGATAGCGCTGCCGACCATGGCGCAAGAGTGGGAGTCCACCTCATCGATGCAAGGCTCGGGTAGCGCGTATAGTTCGCAGGTAACGGCTGTGGGTGCCACGCAGGCAGCTGATATGGGAACGACTACGTCAGCCAATTACTCACCGGGACGCCCCGGAAGCATCCGCAGGGGTTTCGATACCGGTGGTGAGACCGGTCGTTCGGACGAATCGCCGATTGGTGAGCCTTGGGTGCTGGCGATCTTTGCTGCCGTTTTTGCAGGCGTGATTGCTGTGCGCCGGAGACGTGCGTTAAATCGTTAAGCCGTTAAACCGTTAAACGGTTAAAGAAACCCTCCGAAAGGAGAGGTAATTTTCATAATATTTTTATATCCGATCCCTGCCACTCGTGAGAGCCGCAGGGATTTTTTTGCACTTTTATTTGCGTATTCCAAAAAAAAGCAGTACTTTTGCAGTCGCAAAAGTTTTTAAATAGCATTATGAGTTTACAATGTGGAATAGTGGGCCTGCCGAATGTAGGCAAAAGTACGTTATTTAACTGTCTGAGTAACGCGAAGGCGCAGAGTGCGAACTTTCCGTTCTGCACCATCGAGCCGAATGTGGGTGTGATCACCGTACCGGACGAGCGACTGATTAAATTAGGAGAACTCTGCAAACCCGAACGCGGTGTGATTCCGACGACCGTCGAGATCGTGGATATAGCCGGTCTGGTGAAGGGCGCAAGCAAAGGTGAGGGTCTGGGAAACAAGTTCCTGGCGAACATCCGCGAGACGGACGCGATCATTCACGTACTGCGTTGTTTCGACGACGAGAACGTGGTGCACGTGGACGGATCGGTCAACCCTGTACGCGACAAAGAGATCATCGACGCAGAGTTACAGTTGAAGGACTTGGAGACTGTCGAGAGTCGTATTCAGAAATGCGAGAAAGCCGCCAAAGCCGGTGGAGACAAGAACGCGAAGCTGCAACTGGAGGTGCTGGTCAAGTACCGCGAGGCGCTGTCGCAGGGTAAGAACGCCCGGACGGTGGAGCTGGATAACAAAGACCAGGAAGCCGCAGCGCGGGACCTCTTTTTGCTGACAAACAAACCGGTGATGTACGTCTGCAACGTGGATGAGGCATCGGCCGTAACGGGCAACGCGTACGTAGAGCAAGTGAAAGAGGCGGTCAAGGACGAGGACGCACAGGTGCTGGTGCTCGCAGCGAAGATCGAGAGCGAGATCGCGGAGTTGGAGAGTTACGAGGAGCGGCAGATGTTCCTCGAGGAGATCGGTCTGCAAGAGTCGGGTGTGAACCGGCTTATCAAAGCAGCATACGCCCTGCTGAACCTCCGTACCTTCCTCACCGCCGGATCGGACGAGGTACGTGCCTGGACCTTCAAGGCCGGCGCGAAAGCTCCGCAATGCGCGGGTGTGATCCATACGGATTTTGAGCGCGGGTTCATACGCGCGGAGGTGATCAAATACGAGGATTTCATTGCACTCGGCGGTGAAGCCGCATGCCGTGCGGCCGGTAAATTAGGCATCGAAGGTAAGGACTATATCGTCCAAGATGGCGATATAATGCATTTTTTGTTTAACGTATGATTGAAGATTTATTGGCTTTCGGCTGGTGGGTTGCGGCAGTATTTATTATTGTCGGTTTTGTGGCGCTGGTGAAGGGAGCCGACTGGTTAGTGGACGGTGCGTCGGCCATCGCCAAACGATTCGGCATATCGGATCTTGTGATCGGTCTGACAGTCGTGGCGTTCGGTACCTCGATGCCGGAGTTCGTGGTGAACATGGTGTCAGTAGCAGAAGGCTCAACAGATTTGGCGATCACCAATATCCTTGGTTCAAACATCATCAACACCTTCGTCATCTTGGGACTGACCGCCCTGGTCTATCCGATCGTTTCGCAGAAACGCAGTCGCGATTTCGATATCCCGATGTCCATCATCGCCGGCATTCTGGTGCTGGCTTTCGTAGCTGTCGAGCTGCCCTTCGGAGAGTGCGGAAAGGGGATAGGTCGGATGGGTGGCATCGTGCTACTGCTGATGTTCTGCTACTTCCTCTATAATACCTTCCGGCACGCGAAGGAGCATCCGGATGAGAGTGAGTTAACGGTTAGCGGTGAGGGGTTAGCGGTTAGCGAAATCCCCGTACGCCGGGCGATTGCGTTGATGCTCGGTGGGTTCATAGGACTGGTGGTTGGTGGAGAGCTGATCGTGAAGAGTGCGGTGGATATCGCGGTACGTTGCGGGGTAAGTGAGGCGATCATCGGTCTGACGATCGTGGCCTTAGGTACTTCCCTACCCGAGTTGGCGACTTCGGTCATTGCCGCCGCCAAGCATAACAGCGATATCGCGTTAGGAAACGTGTTCGGAAGCAATATCTTCAATGTGTTCTTTGTACTGGCGACCAGTGCCACGGTACGACCCTTACCGGCGTATGACGGTATCGAGTTAGACGCCCTGATGGCCGCTCTCGGCAGCATCATCGTCTGGTTAGCCGTCAAGACCAACCACGAACGCAAAGTACAACGCTGGGCAGGTGCACTATTACTCATCGTCTATGGTGCGTATTTGACGTATCGATTAATGAATATATAAACTAAAAACAATTAGACCCATGAAACATTTTCTCACTCTTTTCGCAAGTCTGCTGGTATGCCTGCATACGATAGCAGCACTTCGTACTCCGGAAGAGGCCATGCGTATCGCGGCTTCTTTAGGTCAAGACAACCAGGCAGCCCGTATTCCGGCGCGTCAACCGCAAGATCTGACGCATTGCTATACGGCTCTTCAGTCCAACGGTGATCCGGCTCTCTATGTCTTTAACCGCGGCGAGGACGAGGGATTCGTACTGATCTCTGCCGAAGACCGCGCCAAGACCGTGTTGGGTTATGCGGACAATGGTCATTGGGATGTAACGAACATGCCGGACGCTACGCGCATGTGGATCCGTAATTACTGTAAGCAGATCAGTCGTATCGCTTCCCAACCGGCTAATACGTTGAAGGCACCGGTGGGGGTTAAGAAAGCGACCCAACAAAAGCAATACAATGCCATCAGCCCGATCTGTCAGACCACGTGGGGACAAGATTCTCCGTACAATGACCAATGTCCGACGGTGGGCGGTAATAATTGCGTGACTGGTTGTGTAGCTACCGCCGGAGCGCAGATCATGAAAGTGTTTAACTACCCGACCTCCGGAACGGGAACGCACTCGTACGAATGGACGAGAGGAGAGAATGATGTAGTCCAGATGTCAGAGACATTTGGTGCCACGTATAACTGGTCGAAGATGCTGAACGATTACAGCTACACCTCCGGTACCACGACGCAGAGGAATGCGGTCGCCACGCTGATGTACCATTGCGGTATCGTGAGCGAGATGCAGTACGGTTTGGGCGGCAGTTACACGTCCTGCAACCTGATGCTCGCCGGTATGGTGAACCATTTCAATTATGACGCCGGTGTTCAGGCGTTGATCAAAGACTGTATGACCGATGCGAATTTCGTGGCCGGTATCGTGAGTGAACTGGAGCAAGGTCGTCCGGTGATGTTCAGCGGTCGAACGATCAAAGACGAAGGACATGCTTTTATCGGCGACGGTGTGGATGCCGACGGACTGATTCATATCAACTGGGGTTGGAGAGGTTACTGCGACGGTTATTTCCAGGTATCCGCCATGGATCCGGAAGGACAAGGTATAGGCGGTTCGCTGACGGACGAGGCGTACACCGAACAGATAATAGCTTTCACGCATATCCGTCCGAACGTCGGCGGTTCGTACCAATACACGCTGGTGAGCGACAGCGTCTATCCCAAAGAAACGGTTGTGGATCGTTCAAAAGGTTGGGTAGAACTGTGGGCCGACACCTTGGAGAACACCTCCCTGATCGCGTTAGCCAATACTTCTTCGGCGCTGAAAGTGTATGACGAGAATGGTAATTTCCTCCAATACTGCACGTACAATTACAATTACAACGGTTTACGACCCGGCTATTATTACTTCTCCCAACCGGTTCGAGGTAATGTATCCTCTCTGGGAGTCGGTAAGTACTATATCAGTCCGGTGATGAAGATCGGCAGCACGTATGTACCTATCCAGGTGCGCGGTTATGCCGACTACCGCTGTTCGATGCAGATCACGCAGGACAAAATCTACCTGAACGCACCGGAACCGAGTCTCGTCAATGATATCGATCCGACCACGGCTAACTACACTTTGTTACGCACCTACAGTTACCCCAGCACGATTAACTGCGGTCACTATTGGACGGTCCAACTGAGCACAGCGAGCTTCTATAATGCCAATGCCACGGACCAGATGTTGCTCTTCCTCGGTTTCACCAGTGCTTCCCCCCGTTCGATTGTCGGTTCGTATGTCGCAGACGGTGCCACCAATTTTCAATTGCACGCCGCCAGTGTTTATCTGGGTAACGTCAATACCTACCAAAAGGTAGCGGCCCAGAATGGCGAAGTGACGATTGTATATAACAACCTCAACGACACCTACACGATTCATTACATGTTGGTGATCAACGGCACCACCTATGTCGGTCAGTCAACGATTCCGTCCTATTATGTCTGGTCCGGATACGGCGAAGACTACCTGACGCACAAGACATACGATATGATTGTTCTGGATAACACCCAGTACACCGGTCTTACGGTCAGTCAGGCGATCAGTTTACTCGATTTGAACGGTTCAGGCTGGGAGTCCGCTATCCCGTATCTCATCGAAGGCGAGATCTCGTCGATGAGTAACACACCGGCGCAGATAGTTAATTACGGCAACTGCCGTTTGAACTTGTCTGACGGACAGAACGAACTCTACGGCTATAACACCAGATGGCTCAACGGCCAATCTTTCCAGACGGGTTATGAGATCGAAGTAGGTGGTGTGGCAGCTATCATCGGTAAACTCAAATACTACGGCACCACGAAGGAGATTAATGCCGGATATTTCTACCAATACGACGCCCCGGGTACGATTCGCGAATACGGTATCATGACCGATGCCGAGAACGAGAGTTACCACGAGGTATTCGACTCTTACGAAATAAGTTCGTACGTGTATGACGAGGCAAACTCCACGTACTATCTCGTTGTCACGGCTTCGCAAGACAATGCGATCGCCAAACTGTTCCTCTTCCCTGCGGCAGGTGTCGACACGTTGAGTCCGGGTACGTATGTCTTCTCGGATGAGATAACGCCCTTCGGGGCTTGGCAAGGATACGGTGTGAATTCCGAGAACAACATCATCGGTTCCTACGCCGCACATACCAATCAGAACAATATCCTGATCCCGCTTTGGTACCCGCGTAGCGGAACGGTGACGGTCAATTCCAGAGGCGTGATCACGGTCAATGCGACCAACTCTTACGGTCAGAATATCTTCTTCCGTATGGCGAACCTGGGCGGTAGAGGTATCGAGCAGACCCAAGCAGAGGATCCGGCCGCACAGAAGATCCTGCGCAACGGTATTCTCTATATCCGCCGTAACGGCATCGAATATACTATAGACGGTGGTGTTTGCGGTAGAAATACAGCAAAGCCTTGATGTGTGCCCGTCCGACGGGCGAGAGTGGTCGGCGTGTGGTCATACGCTGACAATGATGCATGACTTGCACGGATGGTAGGCAAACGACCTGCCATCCGTTTTTATGCAGACGGATACAAAAATCCGCATCTTCCGGACCATAGAAAATCTGTTCATCCAGCAGTCCTACTGCCCGAAACGCTTCTGCACGCACGAACTGGCAGGCCCCGATGACGTATTCGGGTTCAAAAGGCTGCCCGGCCTGCAGTTGCGCCGCATACTCCATCGTACGACGACGGGGACAGAGCACATTGCGGATCTTGCGGCATAAGCCCGGATAGTGTTTGGCGCTTCCCTGTAAGGTACGATCCGGGTACACCAGCGACGGCGCCACCAGTCCCGCTTGGGGGTGCGTATCCATGTATTGCTCCAGAGCCTCAGCGGCTTCGTCCGTCAACTCCAGATCATTATCGACGATAAAGAGGTACTGACCTTTCGCTTGCTCCAGTGCCCTGTTACGCGCATAAGCCACGCCTTTGTTTTCCGTCAGACGCGTATAACGAATCTGCGGATAGTGCGTAGCGATGAAGGTATCCGTACCGTCGGTCGAACCGTTATCGCAGAGCAACACCTCCACGTCCGGCCGTGCCATCTGACGGGTCAGGGACGAGAGCAGACGTTGCAGATAAACAAGTCCGTCCCACGTAATGATGATATAGGAGATCTTGATCGAACTCATCCGAAGAGTTTGATTTTGAGCGAACGTAAAGCATGCGTGAAATCCGAGAACGAACGGAACTTACGCATCTGGGTCCATACAAAACGCGGCGAGAGGAAATAGCTGAGGTTCGATTGGAACAAGAGCCGCTCCATCTGCTTGGTGGACAATTGCGGGTAATTGAGAATCGACTCGCGCTGCACGTCCGTCGGGGTATAGACGCCGCCCTTGATCCAACCGTTCTCCTGCGCCATCTGGTAGAACTGGGTACCGGGGAAAGGCGAGACGATATTGATCATCAGTTGGTCCACATGCAGTTTCTTGGCCTTACGAATGGTATCGCGGATGGTCTGCGGGGTCTCGAGCGGACTGGTACCGATGAGGATATTCAGTTTAACCGGCACCTGATACTGCTGCAGCAGACGGATGGCCGTGTAGATCTGTTCGCTGGTGATGCCCTTGTGCACATACGCCAGGATCTCATCGTTGAACGACTCGACTCCCAGATCGACGTACCGGCATCCGGAGGCACCGAGCATCTGAGCGATCGGTTCGGTGATCGCATCCACACGCGCCTGACAACCCCAGACGATACCCGTCTCCCTCATCACGTCACAGATAGCGGCCGTACGCTGCTCATTCCAGATAAAATTATCATCCATGAACCCGATAGCCTTGATGCCTTCCTGCGCCAAATGACGAACCTCTTCCGCCACTTTCTCCGGGGAACGGAACGCAATCGGGGGCTTGCGGTGGTTATACTCCTTATATTCTATCTCGCGCGCGAAGGTGAGCGAACTGGGTACGCAGTAGATGCACCGGAAGGGACAGTTACGGGACGTCACCATCGTGGTGTACGGCGTACATTTGAGTTTGGGATTGCGGTAAACGATATCGCTTACGAGATGCCGCGCCGGGAAAGGCAGCGCATCCAGATCTTTCATCAGCGCCCGCATTTTGTTGCGGTGATGCTGCCCGTCGGCGATGTAGGAGATACCGTCTATGCCTTGCCACGCTTCGTGCTTATCGATCAGGTTCAGCAGCTCCATGACAGTCTGCTCGGGTTCTCCGTGAACGACGATCGTACGTTCGTCGACGTGACAGTCCTTGTAGAAATAACCGGCACCGGGTCCCATGAGCAGCACCCATGCCTCAGGTGCGATACGATGGATACGACGGGTGATCTCGATATCGTTCTGCACGGAGAGGTTAACCGTCCACATGCAGTACACCTGAGCCGGTTGCTTGCGCACCTGTTCCTCCAGTTGGTCCACCGACAGGGCATGGTTCACGCAGTCAAGGTAAGTCACCTTGTACTGCTGCTCCACGCAGGCTGCTACCTGCAGTTCATATATATTAGGCGTCGGATAGACCACACGCGTACAACCCGAACTGCGTTCAGCCGGATGTTCACCTATCACCACGGGAGGAACTAAAAACGTGACGTTCAGCATATAAGATAAAAAAAAATTTTCGTTTTAAAAAAGCAGAAAGCCCCTAACTGACGTTTCGGGGCTTTTTTCGCTACTAAAAGATGGTGCTTAAGCCTCCTCTTCAGCGGGAGCCTCTTCGCCCTTAGCCTCTGCCTCTGCAGCAGCAGCTTCTTGTGCAGCCTCTTGAGCGGCAGCAGCCAACTCAGCGGCAGCAGCAGCACGCTTCTCTGCGATAGCAGCAGCTTTTGCCTTATTGGTCTCTACCTCTTGAGCGAGGAGGGCCTTGGCAGCAGCACGCTTCTTGTCAGCTTCAGCAGCACTGATCTTACCATTCTTAGCATCTTTCTCAGCTTTCCAAGCGTCGAAACGCTTTTGAGCCTCTTCTGCACTAAATGCGCCTTTTGCGACACCACCATTGAGGTGCTTCATCAGCAGTACGCCCTCGTTGGAGAGGATAGTACGTACGGTGTCTGTCGGTTGTGCTCCTACGCCTACCCAGTACAGAGCGCGATCGAAATTGAGGATCACAGCTGCAGGGTTGGTGTTGGGGTTGAACGAACCGATACGTTCGATAATTTTGCCGTCACGCGGCGAGCGGCTGTCTGCTACTACGATGTGGTAGAAAGCGTAGTCTTTGTGACCATGACGAGCCAAACGAATCTTTGTTGCCATTTAGACTTTAATTTGAATTGTTAATTAATGTTAACGTGCTTTTTTCTCGAAAAAGCGTGCAAAAGTACTGCTTTTTTTTGACATGACCAAATTTTTCTTGCATTTTTTTGCAAATAAGCACGTATTTCGTTATTTTTCTGTGATTTTGATTGCACAGCCACCTCCTGCGGCGGTAAAGAGTTTGAGTTTGGTTTTGGAGGTCACAGTCTTTTGGGTGATGGTATATGCCTGCGGATTGGTCTTATAATGCGCATCCTTGGCATCGGCATAGATGGTAGCGATATACTTCTTACCGGCCGGCAGGAAACTCAGATCGATAGTCGCCGTACGCGGGTCGTAACCATTGGTGGAACCGACGAACCATGCGTCCACATCTTTCTGCTTACGCGCGATAGTGACGTACTCGTACGGCTCTGCCTCGAGGTAGTAGGGTTCATCCCACTCCACCGGCACATCGACGATGAACTGGAAGGCATCGCGGAAACGCTCGTAGTTATCCGGCAGGTCCGCCGCCATCTGGAGCGGGCTATAGAGGGTGACGTAGAGCGAGAGCTGGTTGCAGAGCGTGGTGTTACACCAGGAATTGGAGTTCGGATTCAGTTTATGGATATCATTCTCAAAGATACCCGGTGTGTAGTCCATCGGACCACCGATGAGACGTGTGAAGGGCAGCATGGTGGTATGGTTAGGCGCCGAACCGCCGAATGCCTGATACTCCGTACCCTGTGCGGACTCATTACCGATGAGATTCGGCCAGGTGCGGCAGATACCGGTAGGACGAACGGCTTCGTGACCGTTGACCATGATATGGTACTTTGCTGCTTTCTCAAGGCAATACTGATAGTGGTTATTCATGAACTGCGAATAGTGGTGCTCGCCTATCGGCAGGATATTGCCTACATAACCGGATTTAACAGCCGGATACTCGTATTTGTTCATGAACTGGTACGCGGTATCGAGCCAGCGCTCGTAGTTACGGATAGCACCGGAGGTCTCATGATGCATGATCATCTTGACACCTTTGGACTTGGCGTAGTCATGAATACCTTCGACATCGAAATCGGGGTACGGGGTGACGAAATCATAAACGAAATCTTTCTCGTTGCCGAACCAGTCTTCCCAACCGATATTCCAACCCTCGACCAGCACACCGTCAAAACCGTACTTGGCAGCAAAGTCGATGTATTTCTTGACGTTCTCGGTGGTCGCACCGTGACGGCCGTGCGGTTTGGCCTTGGTATAGTCCGTCTTGCCGATATGGATGGACGGGAAATCCCAGGTGTAGGACCAATCGCGCATACCGGCGATCATCTCCCACCATACGCCGACGTACTTCATCGGTTTGATCCAAGAGGTATCTTCGATCTTACACGGCTCGTTGAGGTTGAGCACGATACGGGACGCGAGGATATCCTGCGCTTTCTCGCCCACCATGATCACACGCCAGGGGCTGACGGCATCAGTCTGGATATGACCTTTCGTGCCATCGATGTCCGGCGTGAGCCATGAGGTGAAAACCATATTGTTGTCGTTGAGGTTGAGGTGCATGCACGAATAATCCACCAACGCTGCCTCATGGATATTAAGCCATTTGCCGCTGTTGGTCTTGAGCAGTACAGGCGTCTGTACACCGGTTGTGGAGAAATTGGTCGTGGACAGATTGGCCTTGCTGGTCTTCTCCTGAATACCACGAATCTCACTCAACTTACAGCGGGTGTATTCGTACTCCTGCGTATCATAGTCACCCGGGATCCAATAGGCCGTTATATCCCCCGGCATAGCGAACTCCGTATGCTCTTCTTCGATGACAAAGTAATTCAGATTACGTTGTTGCGGGAAGATATAGCGGAAGCCTAAACCGTCGTCATAGAGGCGGAACTGAATCCGGATATAGCGGTCTTTCTCCGGTTGCTTGAGCGTAATGAGCATCTCGTGATAACTATCGTGGATACGACGCTCCTCTCCCCATACGGGTGTCCACCAATCGTCATGGATAAACCGCTCGGAACCGGTCATCACAAAGCCGTTCATCAGACCGTTGGTATTACTCTCGATCGTCTGTTCCTCCTTATAGTCGTTGAAGTTTCCGCGTGAGTGTTCTCCGCGAAGAGAGATACCCAGGTACGAAGGACGAATGACCGTATCGCCTTTGTGCAACAACCAATAAACCGGACGGCCGTCCCGGACGTCAAAATACGCCTTCATATTCAGAGACGGGGACTCTACTGTCTCGATAGCCGAAACAGAGCACAGAATACAGAATACAGAACACAGACAAATAATGATTCTTTTCATATGTCAATTAATTAATATTCAAATACCAACATCGTATAATATTTCATCGCCGGAAGGGTCAGTTCGACCTGTCCGCCGCTATAGGTAAATTCCAGTTCGATAGCCGCACCTTGCTGATCGTCCGGCGAAGCGCACCAGACGCGACTCGGCTGCTTGGAAGCAGCGACCTTGATCTTCATATCTGCGAGACGGTCCGGTTCTCCCTGATCGCCGTTCGTGTCGCACCAATCGAGGTGGGTTGCATTACGATAGGACAGCAGATGTATCACATCCTTGCCGCCCACATGACGGCCGACCGTAGCAATCCGGTCCAGTTGCGGAGCCCATTGGTTGAACGCTACCGTATCGGACGTTACATCTACGCCGAACCAATCGGTATTGATCTGTGCTACCGCAACTTCCGGACGAAGGATATTCTCGTACGCTACCGTGAAATCATAGTAGGCGATCATGGCACGCTTCAGCTCTCCCGACATCGCCAGATCTTCCTTGGGGAAATACTCGTTGCAGAGCATGTGTTCACCCATCTGGAGGATCGTACCGCCCCATGCCATCGCCGCAGCCGTCGCCATGATGATACCCGGGGCATTGAAATATCCGCGACCTTTGTTACCCAAGTCATAGTTGAGGTATGCCGCCAGCACGGTCTGCTTGCCGCTTGACCATGCCGCGTTATTGGTGATGATATCGCGGAAGATATCGTATCCGTTCGCATCGCTATGATCCCATACCTCGGTATAGCAGAAATCTACCGGCGACGCAGCAATCTGTCCCTGCTGACCGTACTGACCGACGGCGTTCATGACGAGCCGTTTGGTCGGTTGGTTCGTTTTCATATAGTTGATAAACGAACCGAACGTACCTGCCAGGTCCACCTTGTTGCCGTCATAGTCATAGACGGATCCTCTAGGGCCCAACTGATCAATCTGCCAACCATCGAAATTGAATACCTGATAGACTTCATCGTTACGAGCTGAGAGATATTCTTTCCAATCCTCGTTAGCGGTGTTTGCCAGATAGATCGAACTCTTAAAGGGCGAACCCAGCGGGTGATAATCCGGTGTGCGGTGGTTCTGATCCAGATAGAGCAACCATTCGCGACTAACGCCATCCGTCTCATAGTCTTCGAGTACACCGTAACCGAGGTTATAGTACAAGGCCTTCATCCCACGGGCGTGGCAGGCATCGATATAGCCCTGCACCGTTGCGCGGTAGCAGTTCCGGCTGATGATATCGGTCCATACATCCATCGGTTGGGTAGCCGATCCACCCAGCGGATGATGGTGCTTCCAATGCCAATCCTGATATTGCACATAATTGATATGATAGCGGTTGAGGTCATCCATGACAGTCGCTATATCTTTATCGGACATAGCTCCGTAGGAGGACAGGAAACCGTTGCGCGGGAAACGGACCGGATCGGACGACACATCGATACCGATCGTGGCAAACACACTGTCTTTCCCGTTCGCGGAAGCATGCAGCTCCGCCATATAACCCTGATAGTCTTCCTCCGGCGGTTGCCAGGTCCATTGTTTATCCGTGACGGTCTGCTCGCTCAGCGTCTGACCGAGGTGTTGGTACCGCACCTTCACCGTACCTTCCGGCAGGTTATTGAGTGTAAACGACACCTTCTGCCCCGGGGCATAGCAGGCTTTATCCGTGCTCATCAGGTACGGGATATAGGTCTCACCATAGGTGACAGGATCCTGCGTCGGTTCGTTGATATTACAACCCGTTGTGGCGACCAACCATGTCATCAGTAGTATAGGATACATGTTTTTCATAATTGCTTAAAGGATATTGTGGTGTCTTGGATGTTGATGGTGATGCTCCAGTTACCTGCAGCCGGAACGACCCATTTATTATCCGGATCACCGGTGTGTATCTCAAATGTACCGTTCTCCGAAACCGGACAATCAGGAGTTGGGGCAAAGAGCATCTCGCCCGACCAATCGGACTTGATCTCCGTCGGGAACTTGATCTGTCCCGCGTTCAGCGGACCTTCGTAGATAAACAGGTCTCTCTCCGGATGCTGCATCTGCGTCAGGTTATCCCAACTCCATCCGCCGGGAGCCGCATCGCCGATCATATAGATATGATCATACATCTCCGTAATCTCATTGACGGCGATAGCTATCGTGAGCGCTTTGGTATCCACATCGATGGTATAACTGCCAGGGGCTTCGATCTGCCATTTCAGATCCGGATAGTCCTCCTCTGCCTCCCGATAGACCATACGTGTCTCATCCAGCGAATCACGCACGTAGCAAGGCAACCAATCTTCAGTAGTAGTCAGGATCTTGAACTCCCCTTTATGCAGTTTACCGGTCCAAGTATAGCCCGAGAGCGTACTCATATCCCACTGCAGTTGTGCGGCATGGTCTTTATCCCATCCGTTCGGCATAGCGTCGCCGATCAGATACAGGCAGGTCGTATCTGCCAGATACCGCACGATAGACACCGGCAGTATCTCCGACACCTGCTGTTCACCCGACATCTGCACTTTGGCACGTACCCGCAAGGCAAAACGTGTCGGCTCATTGTCCTTCATTGCCACAAAGAACGGCAGCACCGAGTCGATCAACTGGCGATGGGTCAGAGCAAAGGTACGGTCCATCGTACGACCGATCTCGAAATGCATACCGTTTTCCAAGGCGCTATCCGCCAGGTTCATATCGATCGTATAGGCAATAGCCGAACCTGTACCGTGGTTGGTTCCGGCAGTCCATGTCAACTGCATCGCCGTCTGGTCACCCATGCGGCTGTTACAAACCACGCTATCATGCAAGGCCGTCAGCACCAATGCTTCATCGCGTTGCGGTTCATCCTTCGGCTTCTTACACGAGAAGAGACATAACGCACACAGTATGAAACAGATAAATCTACAATCTTTCATATCAATATCCCGGGTTTTGCGTTAATAATTCATTCGCTTCTATCTCCTGCATCGGAATCGGGAAGAGCAGATGCTTGGAAGTAGCATTGGTTTTCCCTACGGAGTGCAGGAAAGTGAGGGCGTAGTTATTCGGATAGCGCAACATATCGAACCAACGATGCCCTTCAAACGCCAATTCGATACGGCGCTCATGGATAATCTTTTCGCGCATCTGTGCCTGCGTCAGGCCTTCTATCTGCGCACGGCTCGTCAGACCGGCACGCTTGCGCACCAGATAGAGCGGTGCTTCCGCTTCCGTCGTACGACCTAACTCATTAAGCGCTTCCGCCTCCATGAGCAGCACATCCGCGTAGCGGGTGACAATCCAGTTCTGATTACTCGTGTTGTAATCCGGAGACTGCGCTTTGGTTAACAGGAACTTGCGTACATTATATCCGGTTTTCGAATAACTGCTGGAGTATGTATATCCGTCAAAAGTCGGGCATCCGGCATAGAAAATCGTCTTGTCTTTACGCAAATCCCCCGGTTCGTACTGGCTGACAAACTCCGCCGTAGGTTGGTTCCAACCGTAGCAACCGGCCGCCATACCAGAGTTACGCGGTCCTTGGAAAGTACTGATCCACGATGCCTGATTCTCGTTGGCCCAGAAATCATAATTCGATTTACCGTAGTACTGCACCTCAAATATCGACTCTACTCCGTTCTGTTTGGCAGGGTTGAAGTTATCGGCATAGTCCGGTGCCAGTTGATAGCCCATGGCGGTGATCTCCTGACAGAGCCGTACCACTTCGTCGTACTTGTGCGTATAGGTCAGATGCACCCGCGCCATCTCAGCCATTGCGGCTTCACGGCTGGCACGGCCGATCTGTTTGGAACCGTAACTGCTCCGTTGCGGCAAAAGTGCTATCGCCTGATTCAGGTCGTCCATGATCAGCGCATAGACCTCTTCGGCCGTGGCTCGCGCCATCTTAAGCGGACTGTCTGAGGTCAGTGGTTCGATCGGCATCGGTACCCCGCCGAACAGGCGCACTAAAATAAAGTAGTAATGCGCGCGTAAGAAATGCGCTTCGCCCAACATGCGGTTCTTCAGATCATTATCTATCTGCATGCCCGGCACGTTTTTGAGCACGAAATTGCAGCGTAAGATACCGGGAGACGGGCCGCGCCATAAGTCCAGGGCAGCAAAGTTATCGGCCGTAGCAATGAAATTAGCCATCTCGGTTGTTTCCAATCCGTCCGTACCACCACCGGCTCCCACCTCACTCTCGTTCGCAATAATATCCAGCGTCCATATACGCATATTGTACAGTTTAGCCCATTGGAGCGGTTGGTAACAAGCGTTCACCGCTGCTTCGGCATCTGCTGCCGTCTGGAATCCATTCGTCGTATCGACCGAATCGTATGGTTGTCTCTCCAAGAAATTGCAGGACATAACCGCTAACGCTATTACTATATATACTATCTTTTTCATATTCATATGCATTAGAAGGTGATGTTAATACCAAACGTGAAGTTACGCGTGAGCGGATAGACATTGCTGTCTATACCGCTGCCTCCCACCTCCGGATCGAGACCCGTGTAGCGTGTGAATGTGTAGAGGTTCTGTCCGGAAACAGAGAATCGTACCTCATCCATACGCGCTTTGCTCGTCAGATGTTTTGGGAGCGTGTAACCAATCGTGATACTCTTCAGACGCAGATAGTCTCCTTTCTCGAGGAAACGGTCACTGACGCGGTTGTTCTTATTCGGGTCAGAGAACACGGCACGCGGCATCGTAGTGGAGTGATAATCCGGACGCCAACGATCGAGCGTTGAAGTCAACTGGTTCTGCGCCACGGACATAGCCTCCAAAGTCGAACGGTTGCCATTATAAATCATGTTTCCGGCTGCTCCCTGCAGGTACAGTTCTATGTCCACGCCGTAGAACTCAAAGCGGTTGTTCATCGAGAAAGTCCATGAAGGCGTCGGAGAACCCAGGATAGTACGGTCATCTTCGTTGATCACACCATCGCCGTTGAGGTCCTTGAAACGGATATCACCGGGTTGGGTGCTGGTGTACTGATCACTACCGATCGTCTGTACTGCATGTTGATCCACCTCTTCTTGAGATTGGAAAATGCCGTCCGTCACATAGCCGTAGAAAGCAGCAACCGGATAACCTACTTTATGGATATTACAGTCAAAATACATCGGTACATCATCGTTGAGCGACAGAATCATATTGCGGTTATATGCAAAATTGACGGTTGTGGTCCAGGTAAAATTCTTTTTCTTGAAGTTCAGACTGTTCAGACTCACCTCCACACCCGTGTTCCGCATCTTACCGGCATTGATACTCGGCACCGCCTCGTCCGAATAGCCGCTGCTGATAGGTACGGACATCGGCACTAACATATCGTTGGTGTTCTTGATATACCAATCCACCGTAGCATGCAGACGCTGGTCAAAGAAAGCAAAATCCGCTCCGACATTATATTGTTCCACCGTCTCCCAACGGACATTGGGATTCGGTAACTCCCATGGTGCCAGACCGCCTACCTGCTTGTCTCCAAACGAGTACTGCACGGTCTGCAGCTTGCTGGCATACGCATAATTGCCGACACTCGCCTGATTACCCGTCAGACCATAACCGGCGCGCAGTTTGAGATCCGAGAGCACGAATGATTTCTTGAACCAGTGCTCCTCGCTCATACGCCAAGCCAACGCCACGGAAGGGAAATAACCCCAGCGGTTCTTCTTCGCAAAACGGCTCGAACCGTCCGCACGGAAGGTTGCTGTCAACAGATAACGGTTGTCATATCCATAGGTCACACGTCCCATGAACGAGAGTAATGCCCAATCGGATTTATTACCATAGATAGTAGGTTCCAACAGACCGTTGCTGAGCTGTCGCGCGTTCTCCGACACAAAGCCCTGTACGGCGCCGCTCATGAACTCATAGTCATTCGCCTGCATGGACGATCCGATCATGGCAGTGAAGCTATGCTTGTCTTTGAAGGTCTTTACGAATGACAGCGTATTGTCCCACAACCAAGTGATACTCTTGTCGAACGAACGGAAAGCTTGCGATTCGGGTTGCGCTATCGGCTGCCAATCGTACGCCGGCGTCCAACTCTGCTGATCCCAGTACATGACCTGTATACCAAAGGTGGTTTTAAAAATCAACCAATCCAGCGGTTTGATCTCGGCATAGATATTACCTAAGAGATTATAACCTTTGGTAGAACTGGTGTTTTCCATCATCTTACCCACCGGGTTGGCGATATCTCCCACGTACATCGCGAGGCCTACCGGACCGGCCCATGTGCCATCCTCATTCTTAATCGCCTGCGTAGGTAACGCGCGCATCGTGTTCTGTATATTATATTCTCCGCCGGACTTGATATCGTGGTTGAGGCTGAGTTTATGACCAAACTTCAACCAGTTGAGCAACTGCGTATCGTGGTTGAACTGCAGCGTGATACGGCGATAAGCGGTCGTCTTTATGATACCTTTCTGGTCGTAGAACGCACCGGATACATAGAAATTGGATTTCTGCGTTCCGCCGGAATAACTGAGACTATAGTTCTGCGTAGGGGCGAACTGCCATAACTCCGACATCCAATCCGTACCGTCACCAAGCGCCTTCGGATCCGCAAAAGCAGGGTTCTGCGGTTGACCGGCATTCGCCATCATCTCGTTATGCAAAGATGCAAACTGATAGGCCTTGAGTAGCGGTAAGGTACGTTGTAACTGATCGAAGCCAAACGAGCCCTTCAGGGAGATATGCCCTTTCTCATTCTCTCCTTTCTTGGTCGTGATAATAACCACGCCATACGCACCGCGGCTACCATAGATAGCGGTTGCCGACGCATCTTTGAGTACATCTACCGTAGCGACATCGTCCATATTAATCATATTGAGCGGGACATCTGTCGGCACTCCGTCAATGACGATAAGCGGTTGGGAGTTATTAATACTACCGATACCTCGGATATTCAGGCTCACGTTACTACCCGGCGCACCGGAACCCGTTACCTGCAGACCTGCCGCACGCCCTTCGAGTGCCGAGCCCAAAGAAGGAGCCGGAGTCTTCTGCAGATCTTTTTCGCTTACTTGTGAGATAGAACCGGTCAGGTCGCTCTTCTTCTGCACACCGTAACCGACTACCACGACTTCTTCCAACACCTCCGTGTCTTCCTTGAGCACGACATGCATGCCGGCAGCCGCTTTCAAAGACTGCGTGGCATAACCAACGTAACTGATCTCTAAAGTGGCTCCTTCCGCTACATCCAACGTGAAGTTACCGTCAAAATCCGTAATAGTACCGTTGGTCGTTCCCTTCTCCAAGATACTGGCACCTATGATAGGTTCACCCGTTTCATCCACTATGACGCCCCCTACCTGCGCACTTAGTGGGAGCGCACAGGCAAGAAGCAGCCATAGCATGGAGAGTTTGGCTAATCTCTTCATTATAAAATATTATTTAACGATTATTTTCTGCGTTTGTTGAGATCCTTTGAGGATATAAAGACCGGCAGGAAGATCAACCGGCAGACGAGATACCATACGGCCTTGGAGGTCATATACTCCCTTTATCTCATTCTGCATCATAGTGTTCTCGATGCCGAAAGGATCGTTGATCGCAAGAATAAGTTGGTTCGTAACAGCATTGACCGTAACCGTGAAAGTCGTCTCTTTTTCTAAAGAAACCACAAACTTGTTATCATTGCTATCATCGGTAATCATGATATCAAACGCACCTTCGTCCGCTATCGGCGCGTTTGCTGCCGTAGCACCATAGGCTTTACCCCAGTCACGCTGATGCAAGAACTTCAACTCACCGTTATGGAGCGCAATTTGACCTTGGTAGATTCCGCTGTTAAAGGCTGTTTCCGTCAACTCGATTGCGTTATCAAGACTCCAACCGGCAGCGGTTGCATCACCAATCGGATAAATAGCTACGGGATAATGGCTACTAAATCCTTTATCTTCCATACCGGTACCGTCTGCCACAGTTAATTGTGGGTTTTCACCCGTCAAATCAACACGCAAGGAATAGCGACCGGCCGAAACAGTATACTTATTATCATTATCCTGTAACTCTTGTTCGCGCTTTACCATTGTACCGGAAGCCAAAGCCTCTCCTTGCGTAGCCGGACCATAGGAAGGTATCCAATCCTCATTCTCCAGAAACTTAAGATCACCGGCAGAGAGATCTCCCACCCATTCGTACACACCATCTTCAACAGTCAGCATAAGAGCGGCCGTATGTAAATCCCAACCATTGGGAGTTGCATCACCAATTAAATACAAACGACCCGGATGAGCCATCATGGTAGAAAGAGAAAACATTGCAATTACCAAAAGAGAAAAGATTTTTTTCATAATACAAAATAATTTAGGGTTAGACAATATGTTTTTAGCATTTGCGATGCAAAGGTACTGCTTTTCATTAACATACGCAATAGTGCACATGCAAAAAGTAGTGAATTAACAAATATAAAATTTACCAATTCACTTAATTACAGCATTATACAAAAAACAAAAGGAGTACTAAAAAGTAGCGACTTTTTGCTCAAATTCATCCCGACTTCCCTTGGCCAAATTGCGCATTCGGGTTCTAGAATTGTAAATTGTAGAGAGTGAATAACGCAAGAAAGAAGCGATCTGCTTGCTATCGGTAATACCTAAGCGGATACACCCGAGCACACGCAAATCGGTATTCAAACGTTCACCGGGTTTGGTACTAAACTCCGCGCCATCCACCAGCAATGCTTTAATCTCTTCCACGAAATTCGGGAAGATAGCGAGGAAGGCTTCGTCGAAGTCACGATAGAAGATATTGAGTTGTTCTTGGGTGAAGTGTTGCGAGGCAAGATCGGTCTGGAGACGTTTGAGATCTCCGGCTTTGGCGTGTGCGTTCAGCGTCTTACGCCAGTTATCAAACCGCTCAATAAGTTGAGAAGCCATCTCCATATAATGACCTACGTAGACAGTTCGGATGCGGTTACTTTGGGCCAACTGCATACGCTTTCGTGCGCTGTAAAGGAGAAATAGACTCAACGTAGTTGCCAACAAAGCAATACTGGCAATCAGGCCATATAACATCCGCACACGTATCGTTTCTTGCCGCTGATAGGCACTTTCAATAATAGGATATATTGTACTGATTTCCAACGAACGACTGCGCATGCCACCGGCTTTAGCATCCGCAATGCAACAATGGATATACACATGCGATCGATCTATATCTCCTTCTTCGAACAGCATAATGGCCAAATCGCGCAACGCAACATACTCACGTTTAGCTCCTCTCAAATCTGAGCAGGCAGAGATAATCAGATGCTGTTTCTCTGAATCTCGATCACCAAGTTCGTGGTATATTTGGGCTTTGGTGATAGATAAGATACCTAACTGATTCGCTTGAACAAAACCGGAGGACTCATATCTTTCCAATTCTTCCAGCGCCTCGTAAAAATGTCCGTCGGCATACAAAGCGTCGGCATGAACCAAGGCATGAATAAAACTACCCGCTTCTTCTACTCGCAAAATGGAGTCGCGATAATCTTGCGTCAAATGATGGTACAAATTTTGCTCGCGTTCAGTCACCGCAAAATCTTCCATCAGCCCATATAGTGTCCGACACAGATGGTAATAATAGGGACGCAAAACGGGATCGATTGCAGACTTGTTCACATCGTCCAAATTCTCCAATGCCTCATAATACATACCCGAACGCATCAACACCTCGGCTCGGTTCATCTGCGCTTGTTGCTGAAAGTGCGGATCGGCTAAATGCGCAGCTAAACCCATGCGTTTTTGCACATATACCAACTGCGAATCCAGGTCAAAACCGCGATACAAATCGAAAAATCGCCCACAACATTCAAAACGTTCCTCGTCCGTCATTCGCTCGTATGGTAGTTCCAATAACATGGAATCCAAGTGCGCCTGATACTGTGCCTGCACTTCCTGACGCTCTGCAATCAAAGTATCTACCTCACGCAATGCAACATCCTGCTCATGACAGGCAGTCATGCACAGAAAAGCCGCAAAGGCCATGCTATGTCTAACCAAAACACGCATCATTATCATATTTTTCGGCTGCAAAGGTAACACTTTTTTAGCATATATGCAAGAAAAAGCGAAAAAATCCCCAAAGAAAAAAATCCCCAAAGAAAAAAATCCCGCGGGAAATTTGCACATTTCGCTTTTTTTTTGTAATTTTGCAGTCGATTTTGCAAAATATGCGTATCAGCGATCCGAAAATAGAAAATCCCGTGCTGCGATTGGTAGGTGAAACAGCTGACCAATTGGGTTTGGAATGCTACGTGATCGGCGGTTGGGTACGGGACCTTTTCCTGCATCGGGAGAGTACGGATATCGATATTGTTTGTCTTTCTTCGGAACACCGGAATACCGGAACACCGGAATACCGACCAGGGATTTTGTTAGCTGAAGAAGTAGCGAAGAAACTGGGTAAGAAAGCGCATCTGGCTGTCTTCAAAACCTATGGTACAGCACAGGTGAAACGCGGGGATCTGGAATTGGAGTTCGTCGGTGCGCGGCGTGAGAGTTATACGCGCGACAGTCGCAACCCAATTGTCGAGGACGGTACGTTAGAAGAGGATCAGAACCGACGCGATTTCACGATCAACGCCATGGCGATATGCTTGAATAATGGTGCAAATGGTGAAGCTTCGCTTAATGGTGCAAATGATGGAAGGGATCTCCAGTATGGAGAGCTGCTCGATCCGTTTGACGGCATGGGTGATCTGGAGCGTTGCATCATCAAAACACCGCTCGATCCGGATATTACGTTTAGCGACGATCCCTTACGCATGATGCGGGCCATACGGTTTGCGACCCAGTTGGGTTTTAACCTGGACGGCGAGACCTTTGATGCGATTGCGCGCAATAAAGAACGGATCGAGATCATCACCAAAGAGCGGATTGCGGAAGAGCTGCATAAGATCATCCTCAGTCGCCGGCCGTCGGAAGGGTTTATCTTATTGGACAAAACCGGACTGTTACCCCTGATCTTCCCCGAACTGGCGGCCCTCAAAGGTATCGAAGTAAAGGACGGTCGCGGACACAAGGACGTGTTCTATCATACGCTTAAAGTCCTCGACAATGTCTCGGAGTTAACGAGTGAAAGAATTAAAGAATTAAAGAATGAAGGAAAGGACAGAGTCCTTTGGTTACGTTGGGCCGCTCTGCTGCACGATATCGGTAAACCACGTAGTAAAGCCTGGGATCCGCAAGCAGGTTGGACCTTCCGGAATCACAACTACATCGGCGCCAAGATGGTGCCGAAGATCTTTGCGAAGATGAAGTTGCCGCTGAACGAGAAGATGGAGTACGTGAAGAAGATGGTGGATCTGCACATGCGGCCGATTAACCTGATCGAAGACACGGTGACGGACAGTGCGGTAAGGCGACTGCTCTTCGAGGCAGGAGATGACATCGAAGATCTGATGCTGCTTTGTGACGCGGATATCACCAGTCGGAACGAAGAGAAGAAAGCCCGCTTCCATCAGAACTACCAGTTGGTACGCCAGAAGATGGTGGAGTTAGAAGAACGCGACCGGATCCGTAATTTCCAACCGCCGGTAGATGGCATGGAGATCATGGAGCTATTCCATCTGGAGCCCTGTTCGCTGGTGGGAGAACTGAAGAGCGCGATCAAAGATGCGATCCTGGATGGGGTCATCCCCAACGACCACGAGGCCGCAAAAGCATTTGTAATCGAATTATGGCAGAAGAAAACGAAATAATTAGCGCAGCCGTATCGTACGGCGAAGAGAACATTATCCACCTGGATGATATGGAGCATATCCGGCGTCGTCCGGGTATGTACATCGGTAAGTTAGGCGACGGTTCGCACTCCGACGACGGTATCTACGTACTCATCAAAGAGAGTATCGATAACTCGATCGACGAGTACCGTATGGGCGAAGGTAAGACCATCGAGGTGGATGTAGTGGACGGTCGTGTACGCGTACGTGACTACGGTCGCGGTATTCCTCTGGGTAAGTTAGTGGAGGTGGTGAGCGTACTCAACACCGGTGGTAAGTACGACAGCAAGGCCTTCCATAAGTCCGTTGGTCTGAACGGTGTAGGTACCAAAGCGGTGAATGCCCTTTCGTCTTTCTTTGCCGTAGAGTCCTACCGCGAAGGGAAGATGCGTCGGGCGGAGTTTGCGCAGGGTAAGTTAACCCACGACACGGACATCGTCGATTATACCGGTCCCGAGAAACGCGGTACAATCATTGAGTTCGTGCCGGACGACAGCAAAGGACTGTTTGAGAACTACCATTTCCGCGATGATTATATCGAGGAGTTACTGCGTAACTATGCGTATCTGAATACAGGACTGACACTCGTTTATAACGGGAAGAAATTTGTAAGCAAGAACGGTCTGCTAGACCTACTGACAGAGAACATGACCGTCAGTCCGCTCTACCCGATTATCCACCTCAAAGGCGAAGATATCGAGATCGCCCTCACGCATACGGACCAGAACGGCGATGAGTATTTCTCGTTCGTCAACGGTCAGCACACCATCCAAGGCGGTACGCACCAGGCGGCGTATCGAGAGGCGATCGGTCGTACGATCAAGGAGTTCTTCAATAAGAACCAAGAGTTGGCGGATATCCGTAACGGTGTGGTCGGAGCGATTGCGATCAATGTGGAAGAACCGGTGTTTGAGTCCCAGACCAAGGTTAAGTTAGGCTCCAAAGATATGAGTCCTACCGGCGGAGTCGGTATCAATAAGTTCGTCAATGACTTCGTCAAGCAGCAGTTGGATAACTACCTGCACAAGCACCCGGAAGTGACCGAAGTGATGCTGCAGAAGATCCAGGACTCCGAGAAAGAACGCAAGGCGATTGCGGGTGTGACCAAGGCCGCTCGTGAACGGGCGAAGAAGAACCTGGTCAACAACCCCAAGTTACGTGACTGCCAGATTCACCTCAATGACACCAAGCCGGTCAAGAGTTCCAAAGATGCGGACGATGATCTGCGGTTGGAATCCAGTATCTTCATCACCGAGGGTCTTTCGGCTTCGGGTTCGATCACCAAGAGTCGTGACGTACGCACGCAGGCGGTGTTCTCGCTGCGCGGTAAGCCGCTGAACTGCTACGGTTTAACGAAATCGGTGGTGTACGAGAATGAGGAGTTCAACTGCCTGCAGTCAGCGCTGAACATCGAAGACGGTCTGGATGAACTCAGATACAACAAGGTCATCATCGCGACCGATGCCGATGTGGACGGTATGCATATTCGTCTGCTGATGCTGACGTTCTTCCTGCAGTTCTTCCCGGATCTGGTCAAGAAAGGACACGTCTATATCCTCCAGACTCCGCTCTTCCGTGTCAAGGACAAGAGCAACACCATCTACTGCTATAGCGAAGAAGAACGTATCAAGGCGATGAACAAGATCAAGAACCCGGAGATCACCCGATTCAAAGGACTGGGAGAGATCTCGCCGGATGAGTTCAAGGGTTTCATCGGGAATGGAATCCGTTTGGATCAGGTGAGCTTACGTAAAGAAGACTCCGTCAATGAGTTGCTGGCGTACTACATGGGTAAGAATACCGCCGAGCGTCAACAGTTCATCATCGATAACCTCGTGATCGAAGAAGACAGGGTCGATAATGATGAATTGATGGAATGATGAAATGAAAGCACTCATTGCATTCATACTAATGGCAGTCGGGATCTTGACGCTCATCGAGGTTAACGAGCGTGTCAAGGCAAAAAAGAAGTCAGATATCAGTTTTCAGCCATCAGACTGCAAGAAAGAACAATCCGAGACAGAGAACTGCTCGGATTGTAGTCTGATGGAGATTTGCGAAAAGAAGTCTACTGACGCACAGTAATGTGGAAACAACTCTGTTTCCATTCGTACTTGACGTAAATCTTTCCTGCCCGCTGATGGTTCAGCAGCACTTGTCCCAAGACGAGTTTCAGATTATCCTCGTGCATGTACATATGCGTGCGCGTTACTTTATCATAACGCATGTACGCGAGGTCGAAGGTCGTTCCGTAGCAGTGACAGGACTGCGTGGTGGAGTTGATATTGCCGCTGCGTTGCAGGAACTTCACATCTTCCTGCGTGCGTAAGACAGAGGTCACATAGAAGCGGTAATGCGGTAAACCGTTGCGTTGCAGTATATCTGCCCACTCGGCACCGATAGCATCCAACTCACGCTTCGCGGAGGGAATGAGATACGGCACGGAGTGCGTCAGACTGTCCACGATATAGTTCTCGTTCGTCGTGATCTGTACCAACTGCTTACGCATGGACGCGGCATCGGTCCGGTCCTTGGGTGGCCTGGACAAACCGATTTGGGAGGCCACCGCATGCTGCTTGAGTTGCAAATCATTGAACTTGAGCTTATAGTCAAACGTCCGACCGGGATACCAAACCAGGCTGTCTTCGACGACAGCCTGTTCTTCTTGCGACGTGCTTGTTCCGCAGGAACAAAGAACAACGAACAATGAACAAAGACAGATTATCTTAGATCGACCACTCAAACCCATCTTTGGTATCTTTGATTTGGAAACCGAGTGCGGTCAGTTCGTTGCGAATCTTATCGGACGTGGGCCAGTCTTTGTTCTGCTTGGCTTGCAGACGGATACCGAGCAGCAGATCGATGGCACCGTTGAAGGCTTTCATCTTCTCATCACCGCTACCCTGCTCTTCCAGACGCAGGCCGAGGATATCGATGGCGAAGGTCTTCCATACCTCGCGTAACTCTTTGAGATCCGCTTCACTGATCGTACCCTTACCATCCCATACCGTGTTGATCGCACGGGTCGAATCGAAGAGCGCTGCGATCACGAATGGAGTGTTCAGATCATCGTCCATGGCCTCTTGGCAACGTTCACGCAGCCCGGCTACCTCAACGGTCGTCTCTTTACCGGCTTGCAGTTTGAGCAAACGGGCATAAGCCTCCTGCATACGTTGCAGTCCCTTCTCCGCTGCCTCGAGGGCTTCGGACGAGAAATCGACTGTTGAGCGGTAGTGTGCCTGGAGGATAAAGAAACGGATGACCATCGGTCCGAAGGGCTTCGAGAGCAGCGGGTGTTCGCCCTTGAAGAACTGCTCGAGGGTAATGAAGTTATTGTAAGACTTACCCATCTTCTTGCCCGCGATCGTGATCATGTTGTTGTGCATCCAGTAATGGACGGTCTCATGACCGAGTGCAGCGCAGCTCTGTGCAATCTCTGCCTCATGGTGCGGGAAGATCAGGTCCAGACCACCGCCGTGGATATCGAACTGCTCCCCTAAGTATTTCGTACCCATCGTGGAGCACTCCATGTGCCATCCGGGAAATCCTTCGGACCACGGTGAAGGCCAGTGCATGATATGCTCCGGTGCGGCTTTCTTCCAAAGGGCAAAGTCATAACTGTGCTTCTTCTCGTCCTGACCATCCAACTCACGGGTCTCGGTCACGATATCGTTGAGGTTTCGTCCGGAGAGCTTACCGTACGGGTAGTCCTTGGCGTATTTCTCCACGTCCATATAGACCGAACCATTGGAGATGTACGCGTAACCCTTATCGAGGATCTTCTGCACGAATGCAATCTGCTCGATGATATGACCCGACGCATGCGGTTCGATCGACGGCGGTAACACGTTCAGCGCCGCCATGTCGCGGTGGTAACGGTTGGTATAGAACTGCACCACCTCCATCGGTTCGAGTTGCTCGAGTCGTGCTTTCTTTGCGATCTTATCCTCCCCCTCATCCGCATCGTGCTCCAGGTGACCTACATCGGTGATATTACGTACGTAACGTACCTTGTAACCTAAGTACTGCAGGTAGCGGTACAGCAAGTCAAAGGTGATCGCCGGACGAGCGTGACCCAGATGCGCATCCCCGTACACGGTAGGACCGCAGACATACATGCCTACGTGTCCTTCGTGCAGCGGTTTGAATGTTTCTTTATAGCGTGATAATGAATTATAAATCTCCAGCATTATAACAGTGTCTTGGGATCCAAGTTATTCTTCTCGATATCTTTGAAGTAGTTGAATGTACCCACTTTGAGTTCCTCGCAGGCTGCCTCGTCGCACACGATGATACCGTGTTGGTGCATCTGGAGCATGGAAACGGTCCACATGTGACTGATCGGCTCTTCGATAGCATGTTGGAGAGCACGGGCTTTGTTATGTCCGTTCACCATGATCAGCACCTCTTTGGCATCCATCACGGTACCTACACCTACGGTGAGGGCGGTCTTGGGCACTTTGTTCACATCGTTGTCGAAGAAACGGCTGTTGGCAATGATCGTGTCGGTCGTGAGCTCTTTCTTACGGGTGCGGCTGGTGAGCGATGAACCCGGTTCGTTGAACGCGATATGGCCGTCCGGACCGATACCACCGAGGAAGAGGTGGATACCACCGATGTTACGGATCTTTTCCTCGTAACGTGCGCACTCGGCAGCGAGGTCGTCGGCGTTACCGTTGAGGATATTGACGTTCTCTTTGCGGATATCGATGTGGGAGAAGAAGTTATTCCACATGAAACTGTGATAGCTCTCCGGGTGATCTTCGGCCAAGTTAACGTACTCGTCCATGTTGAAGGTAACAACGTTGCGGAAGGATACCTTACCGGCTTTATTCAATTCAATGAGTGCTTTATACATACCCAGCGGCGAACTTCCGGTCGGCAGACCGAGCACGAAAGGTTTGCTCTCTTTGGGATCAAACTCATTGATACGTTTTGCTACATAATTCGCAGCCCACTGACTGAGCAGGTCATACGAAGGTTCAATAATTACTCGCATTGTTATTTATTTTTGTTATATCGTTATTACGTTATATCGTTATTACGACCGTTTTAATACGACTGCACTACGTGCCGGCAGGTACATCTTAAGCCAACCCTTACCGTCCTTGTCGTACAGCGGATCGTAGTTGGTGAAGTGCTCCACGCTGTCGTCCGCCAGACCGAAACCGGCAAACTCTTTGGCGTCCGTATTGAGCACCACTTGGTACTTGCCGGAGGGCACGAGGATACCGTAATCATCGAAGGACTTCTGGCCGTTCCAGTTGAAGATAAACAGCAGGTCACCACGGGAGTATGCTACCACCTGGTCACCCTCATTGTCCGCCCACTTGAGCACCCACGGCAGGTGTTTGCCCACCATGTATTTCTTCTCCTCGGCCGTCGGATTCTGAGAGATGAGGTGCTTCTTGAGCAAATGGATCATCGCCTCGTCAAAACGGTTGAGGTCCGCGAAATAGTAGTTGGGGTTATCCACCAGATCCCATTGACGACGGGCGTACTTGCAGCTCCAGCCGTTACCCTCACGTGGGAAATCGATCCACTCCGGATGACCGAATTCATTACCCATGAAGTTGAGGTAACCGCCGTTGATAGTAGAAGCGGTGATAAGACGGATCATCTTATGCAGCGCCACGCCACGATCCACCATATAGGTCGAATGACCATGCTCGAAGTGCCAGTACATGTCCGCATCGATGAGACGGAAGATGATGGTCTTGTCGCCCACCAGCGCCTGGTCATGCGACTCGGCATAACTGATGGTCTTCTCGTCCTCACGACGGTTCGTCATCTCGTAGTAGATATGACCGGCTTTCCAGTCCTCGTCCTTGACCTCTTTGATATACTTGATCCAGAAATCAGGGATACCCATCGCCAGACGGTAGTCGAAGCCGACGCCACCGTCCTCAAACGGACAAGCCAGCCCCGGCATACCCGACATCTCTTCTGCAATCGAAATGCCGTCCGGTTTCACTTCGTGAATGACCTTATTGGCCAAAGTCAGGTACATCAGCGCATCACCGTCTACGTTGCCGCCGAAATAACTGTCATAACCGTTGAAGTCCTCACCCAGACCGTGGCTGAGATAAATCATCGAGGTCACGCCGTCAAAGCGGTAACCGTCGAAATCGTATTCATCCAACCAGAACTTACAGTTAGAGAGCAAGAAATGCAGCACTTCGTTCTTGCCGTAATTAAAGCAGAGCGAGTCCCAAGCCGGGTGCTCACGACGGGCACCGTCATGGAAATACTGGTAACCTGTACCATCGAAATTACCCAGACCCTCCAGTTCGTTCTTCACAGCGTGACTGTGTACGAGGTCCATGATGACCTTCATCCCGCGACCGTGCGCATCATCGATGAGGGCTTTGAGTTCATTCGGCGTACCGAAACGACTGCTGGCTGCAAAGAAATTGGATACATGGTATCCGAACGAACCGTAGTACGGGTGCTCCTGGATCGCCATGATCTGCACGCAGTTATATCCTAACTCCTGGATACGCGGCAGGACGTTGATACGGAAATCTTCGTAACTGTTCACTTTCTCCTCCGCGGACGACATACCGATATGACACTCGTAGATGAAGAGTCCGTCCTTACCTACTTTCTTTACCTTCGCAGAGTTGCGGTGCTTCCACTCATATGGCTTTTCATCCCATACCTGGGCAGAGAATATCTTAGTCTGCTCGTCCTGCACTACGCGGCGCACGTAGGACGGGATACGCTCTCCGTAACCGCCGTTCCATTCTACCAACAGTTTATAGAGCTGCTCGTGCTTGATGGCTTTCTCCGGCAGTTTGGCTTCCCACACACCGTTGCCGACAGGTTGCAGACGATAGGCTTCGTCCTTGGTCCAGTTATTCATATCACCCTTGATATAAATAGCCGTTGCATTCGGTGCCCACTCACGCATCACCCATCCTTCGGGCGTATGGTGCAAACCGAAATAGAGGTAACCGGTTGCCCACTCAGCCAAGGGTTGACCGCCGGTCAGCTCTTTTTCTTTATTGACTGCGTAGTCATAACGTCCCTGCAGCGCGTATTCATACGGTTTCAAGTACGGATCACGCTCGATAATTCTCAGGTGTTTTTCTTTATTGGTAGCCATGGTATAGATGATTTATTGGTTTACACGTGCTTTGACAATGAGTTTGCGGTACTCCTTACCCGGCGCGATACCCGGTTGGTGCGCATCGGATGGGAAGAAGACTGCGAAATGACCGGCAGGAACGGTGAACTTAGCCGTTGCCTGGTCGCCATAAAACTCTACATCCTTACCCTCATCGTACTCTTGGGTGATTTCTTGGCAGTCCACTTGTGCCTTCCAGCCCATGATCTCATCATCACCCAGCGGGATCTGGATATCGAGATAATCCTTATGCGCCTCCATGCGGCATTTGGATTCCTCTTTACCCTTGAAATCCAAAATGTTCACAAACAGGTCCTTGCCGTCCAGGTAGATCTTACATGCCGGCATCTCTTCGAGGTCATTGTCGTTGTAGAATTTCATGAATTCTTTCAGTCCCGGTACACTATCGTAATACCAGTCCGCATTCTCTAATTTGTCGAGTATCATATTATTACAGATTTTGCGGCGCAAAATTACAAAAATATTTTGATATATGCAAATTTTTTTGTACCTTTGCAGTCGATTTTGCATCAATTAACAATTCAACTATATGAAAAAACTAATTTTTACGCTGACAGCTATTATGCTTATGACTACAGCTTGTACAAAACAACAGACAACGGGTATTCATCCGGAGAACCTGGATACGACCGTTGTAGCCCAGAATGATTTTTACCAATTCGCCTGCGGCGGATGGATGGCGAACAACCCTTTGACGCCCGAATACAGTCGTTTCGGTTCCTTCGATAAACTCGGATTGCAGAACCTGGAGCAGGTGAACGGTCTGATTCAGGAGATTGCTGCGAAGAAGCACGAGCAGGGTTCGATTGCCCAGAAAATCGGGGATATGTATAACCTCGCTTTGGACACCGTACGTCGGGATGCCGAAGGTATTGCACCGGTGCAACCGACCTTGGAGCAGATTGCCGCTATCTCGTCTCGCGAGGAGCTGAGTGCCATACTCGGTGCATCGATGGATTATCAATTATGGGCAATGTACGTCGATGCGGATGCGATGAACAGTTCGATGAATATCCTCAATGAATACCAGGCCGGTTTCTCCTTAGGAGAAAAAGAGTACTATCTGGACGAAGACGAGCACACCCGTTCGATCCGTGCGGCATACGTGGCGTACGTAGAGAAAATGTTCGGTTTATTTGGTTTTGACAAGGCAGCAGAACGCGCCCAAACGGTACTGCGCATGGAGACCCGTCTGGCCAAAGCCGCTTACTCGAATGTCGAACTGCGTGACCCGCAACGCAACTACAACAAGATGTCTATCGACGAGTTACAAGTGCTCGTTCCGCAGGTCGATTGGAAGACTTATTTTGCGGCGCTCGGTGTTGAGTTAGATAGCCTGTCTGTCGGTCAGATTCCTCATCTGCAGGAGGCAGGAAAGATGTTAGGAGACGAACCGTTAGAGGACCTGAAGACCTTGTTCAGTTGGCAAGTGATCGAAGGGGCAGCCTCCTACCTGACGACGGAGATCTACATGACGAGTTTTGATTTCTATGGTCGTGTACTGTCTGGCACGGAAGAACCGCGTCCGTTGTGGAAACGTGCGGTAGGTATCGTGAACGGCACGCTCGGTGAGGCGGTAGGACAGATGTACGTAGCGAAATATTTCCCTGAGGAGAATAAGGAACGTATGCTCGCGCTCGTGCATAACCTGCAACGCGCGTTAGGTATCCGTATTGAGAACCTGGCATGGATGTCGCGCGAGACCAAAGACAAGGCCTTGGAGAAACTGAACGCCATGACCATCAAGATCGGTTATCCGGACGAATGGCGCGATTACAATAAGCTCGATATCAATGCCGAAGACACCTATTATGCCAACCTCCAACGGGCGGCTAAGTTCGAGCAGGAGTACAGTCTGAGTTACCTCGGTAAGCCGGTGGATAAGAAAAAATGGTACATGACCCCGCAGACGGTGAATGCGTACTATAATCCCTCGAGCAATGAGATCTGTTTCCCGGCCGGTATCTTGCAGTATCCGTTCTTCGACATGAGCGCCGACGATGCCTTCAACTACGGCGCCATCGGTGTGGTGATCGGACATGAGATGACACACGGTTTCGATGATCAGGGTTGCCAGTTTGACAAGGACGGAAACATGGTTAACTGGTGGACGGCCGAAGATAAAGCGGCCTTCGATGCCCGCACCAAAGTGATGGAAGAGGCGTTCAATAAGATCGAGGTAGCACCCGGTGTACACGCCAACGGTGCCTTCACGCTCGGTGAGAACATCGCGGACCACGGTGGTCTGCAGGTGTCGTACCTGGCCTTCACGCTCAATGAAGAGGCAAAAGCAGAGAAAGATCGTCTGCAGACACGCGACGGCTTTACACCGGCTCAACGTTTCTTCTTGGCATACGCGAATGTATGGGCAGGTAACATCCGTCCGGAGGAGATTCTGCAACGTACGAAGAGTGATCCTCACTCGTTGGGCAGATGGCGTGTGAACGGTGCATTACCGCAGATCAACGCCTGGTACGAAGCCTGGAACGTGACGGAAGAGAGTCCGATGTACATAAAACCAGATGAAAGGGTTTCCATCTGGTAGTGTAAGGTGTATAAAAGAAAAGTCCGCGAAATGCGGACTTTCTTTTTTTAGAGTTTCTCAATTGCTTCGGCGATCGAGTTGGCGATGAAAGCCATCTCTTCGGCCGGGAGCGAGAGTTTGGGATTGGAGAAGAGCATATCTTTCTCGTGGTTCATCGGAACGAGGTGGATATGTACATGGTTCACCTCCATGCCCAGGACAGCAACGCCGACACGTTTGCAACCTGTAGCGGCTTTGATACCGCGGGCTACTTTGGCAGCAAACACCATGAGGTCTTGCAGCTGTTCGTCCGTGAGGTCAAAGATATAATCTGCCTCCGGCTCGGCCAATTTCGGGATGACCAGCGTATGTCCTTTAGTCAGCGGGTTGATATCCAAAAAAGCGTAGTGCTTATCGTCCTCCGCTACTTTGTAACTCGGGATTTCACCTTTGATGATGCGGGTAAAGAGTGTCATATCGAAATCTCCAAAATTTCCAGTTTCATTACTCCTGCAGGCACTTGGATCTCAGCGATCTCACCCACTTTTTTACCCATCAGACCCTTTGCGATCGGGGTGGTGACGGAGATCTTACCTTCGGCTAAGTTGGCTTCCCCTTCGGTAACGAGATGGAAAGTTTTCTCCATGCCGTTGGGCATGCGTACGCGCACTTTGGTCAGGATCTGCACCTCGTCGGTTTTGATGTCCGCTACGTCCAAAATGCGGGCTTCCGCCAGACGTGCTTTCATCAATGCGATCTTGGTTTCCAACACACCCTGTGCCTCTTTGGCGGCGTCATACTCTGCGTTCTCACTCAAATCACCCTTCTCGCGTGCTTCCGCGATAGCGGCAATGATACGTGGGCGCTCCACCGTCTCCAACTGCTGGATCTCCTCTTTTAATTTTTTCAGACCTTCTTCGGTCATGTACGTTACTGCCATAATATATATAAAATTTCAAATTTCAAATTTAATATTTCCTATTCAGGATCTCGCTGGCGATGATGGCTTTGCGCACCTCTTCCGCATCCGTCAAATCCGGAACAAGCGAGTTATTTTTGGTCTCTTCCATCATAAAAAAAATAATAAGGCTGTAAGCCCATTCGCGGTTTTTGTTTAAAAACGAAAGGAAACTTCACAGCCTCCTTTCGCCATTAAACCTAAACCTTAACTATGAAAATTTTTATTTTCAGTGCAAAAGTACTGCTTTTATTTCATATATCCAAATTATTTGGCAAAAAAGTGCAAAAATTCTTCATTTTTACGCCAAATCAGACAATTTCGCCCTTCAAAGTGGCAGCAGTAGCCTCCAAAACACGTACCTGCACGAGATCACCTATCTTCTGGTCCGTACGCGGGAATACGACTGTTTTGTACTGCTCCGTGCGTCCGAACATATCGTCGTGACTGCGTTTGGAGAATCCCTCGACGAGCACCTCGACCGTCTTACCAATCTCGCGTTGATTGGACTCCAACGAGAGTTGGTTCTGCAATGCAATAATCTCATTGAGACGCCGGATCTTCTCCTCTTCGGGTATATTATCCGGCAGGTGCTTATGCGCGTACGTGCCCGGGCGTTCCGAATACTTAAACATAAACGCGGAGTCAAAACCTACCTCGCGCATCAGACTCAGGGTCTGGGCATGATCCTCGAGGGTCTCATCGTGGAAACCGCAGAAGATATCGGTACTGATAGCAGCAGTCGGCAGGATCCGACGGATCGCAGCGATACGGTCCAGATACCACGCACGGGTGTACTTGCGGTTCATCAGTTTGAGGATATGATCCGAGCCCGACTGAACCGCCAGATGGATGAACTTACAGAGGTTCTTATGGCGACTGATGGCATCGAGGGTCTTATCGCTCATGTCCTTCGGATGACTGGTCGTGAAACGGATACGCATGTCGGGGACAGCGTCTGCTACAAGCTCCAACAGGTCCGCAAAATCCACAACCGTACCGTCTTCGCGTACAAACTTATAGGAATTGACATTCTGTCCGAGCAGGGTTACTTCTTTGTACCCCTTGGCTTGGAGGTCACGCACCTCATTGAGAATGGACTCCACGTCCCTACTCCGTTCGCGACCGCGGGTGTAAGGCACCACGCAATAGGAGCAGAAATTATTGCAGCCACGCATGATGGACACAAAGCCGGAGATAGAGCGACCGATACGTGCCGGGATAATCTGCCGATACGTCTCGGTGGTACTGAGCGCCACATTCATGGCCTTATGTCCCTGTTCGCATTGCGCTAACAGATTCGGGATATCCAGGTATGCATCCGGTCCGGCTACAAAATCGACATCGTACTCATCGATCAGTTCCTGTCCCATGCGTTCCGCCATACAACCGATGACGCCGACAATCGCTTTGGTCTTTAGTGCCTGCAGACGATGAATAACCTTCTGTTCGGCATTGTCACGGATCGAACAGGTATTGAGTAAGATGATATCGGCCTCGTCGATGGACTCCGTCAACTGCGCGTCCGTCGTCTCCAAGATAGCTGCCACCACCTCGCTGTCCGCCACGTTCATTTGGCATCCGTATGTCTCAATATAGAATTTTTTCATTATTTTCGTCAAAAAAAGTGCAATAAATTTGCGTATATCAAAATTTTGTAGTACCTTTGCACCCGCTTTCGAAAAAATCGAAAGACGGGGAGTGGCGCAGCCCGGTAGCGCAACGGTCTGGGGGACCGGAGGTCGCGTGTTCGAATCACGTCTCCCCGACAAGAGAACTTCGGTTCTCTTTTTTTATTTTACCAGCGGCAGGTTTACTTCGGTAACTGCCTTTATTTGTATACCGGTCAGTACCGGTTCCATCTCTGCGTTCTTCTCGACAAGCCCGATCCACCATTCGGCTTCGTCCATGTCGGCAAAACCGCTGATACGCAGCGCGCAGCCTTCACCCCATACGGGCATCTTCTGTAAGTCGAAGTCACGAATAAGGAACTGACTGAAGTTAAACAGCGCCACTTCGTAGAGCAGGTTATTAAGAGCATCTTCATCCGCTTCTGCCATGATCAGCAGTACCACGGACGGTTGTTTGCGGTCTTCAGACCATTCCTTCGCTCCAGCCGTCTCCTCTTCTTCGGTCTGATCGGCCTGTCCACGCAGTTCGGAGAGGTCACCGGTAGCACCACCTTTCTGACTCTCCATACCTTGTCCCATCATGGCTAACATATCTTTCGCCATCGAACCTAACTCCGTCGAACCATAGTCGGCTACCAGTTCCTGCAGTTCGTTGATGAATGCCTGCTGGCCTTCGGTTCGCGCCACGGAAATGGCATTGAGGAAGAGGAAACGAGGCATCAACCGACTCTGAGTGTACTCTGTCTGTGCGTATTGTTTATTGGCTTTGACGGTTGCGTACTGACCTTTCGTGTAAGCGGTATAAGTAGCTGCATAGAGTGAATCCTGCTCGTCTAACATCTTCCGCATCCGGGCTATATATACCTCGTCATGACGTAATGCCCGTAGCCGTTCATCCTCGTGGATCTCGAGTACAGAAGGATGGTCACCCCATTTCTCGTCCAGAGTCCGTAAGGCTTCTGCCGCCAAAGCTTCGTCCTCCAACTTATCAAGGTAGATATAATAGAGTGCCACCAGCGCCTCGCGCCACAAGCTGTCGCTGTTCGCATAGTCTTGTTCGGTCTTCGGAATCTGCTGCAGGTAATACTCCGGCTTATGGGCGTCGGTCTCAGCTCGATTAGAGATTAGCGAATTAGCGTTAAGGGAATCATTCGCCAGCATGGTAGAGTCACCCTCTATCTCTAATTCACTCATTCCTTCATCCGTTAATCCGTTCATCCCTTCATCATTCACCACCTGTTTGTTCTTACGACGCCAGTTATCTTCCAACGGACGGTTACCCCATTTGCGGCGCCATTCCTGCTGTCCTTGTTTGATCAGTTGCGGGTTATAGAAATACCACTCGCCTTTCTGCATACCACCGCCACCGAGCATATTCATCGTATTGACGCTCTGCAGTTCTCCGTCCCCGCGTTCGAGTGCGCGTGCTTCTTCTGCGGCCTTGATCGAGTCTTGTCTCTCGGCTTCGATCAGGTCCGCGATGATCTTATCAACGATGGCCCGCTGTTCTTCTTCGGGTAAATGACTAAGTCGTTGGAGGGAATCTTGCAGTTGGGCCTGGGTGTAAGAGACAATCAGTTCGTCCAGCACCTCCGAACGTTTTTGCGTTTGTTCGTACTCGGGGTTCTCTGCCGTCAGGATGGTCACTGCCTCACGGTAACAAGGCTGCGCCTTGACATAGTCATGACGCTCAAAATAGATATCTCCTGCACGGACCAAGATGGCGGCCTTGGCGGTTCCTCCTTGAGCGGAAAGCTCGATAGCTTTCTCGTACATCGCCAGCGCTTCGTTCGTATCCTTTGCGGCGAGGTAGATATTTCCCATCGTTCCGTAGATCTGATCCAAGCGGTCTTTGTACTTGGACTGCTTGGTCATGGTTCGCAACTTACGCAGACTGTTCTTGCCACCCAACTCCGCCATACGGATGCGGGCATTGAAATCCATTTCATTGGGTGGTGCCATTCGTACCACGGATTTATAGGCATGGATAGCCTCGTCTTTCTTGTTTTCCTTTTCGTACAGTTGACCTAACACGTACGCAAAACGCGGACGGTAGATCTTGCGTTTCTCGAAGGGCAAGGCAATCTTGACGAACGGCAAAGCATCACGGTAATGCTCGCCGTGCAGCAACACGTCGGCTTTGACGGCCGAATAGAGTTTGGCATGCTTGCGACTGAGTGCATCGATCTGCACGCGTTGCAACATATCTTCCGCCTCGTACTGCCAGCCCATCTCCGCATACGCCCGCGCAATCCATAACTGGCATTGGGCGATCATATCGGGATCGTTCTGGTAGTGGTTGATGACATAATTGAAGGTACTGACAGCTCCCAAGAAATCACCTTTATGGAACTCCGCCTGTCCCAGACGCAACCATGCCAGGTTCATGTACTTGTTGAATTCCTCCGATTGGAGCCACAGTTTATATTTGGGATCGTTCGCCTTTTTAGGGTCACGTTTGGGTTTCGCTTTGATAGAGTGCAACTTAATGCACTTGCGGCATTTCTCGATGGTCTTATCCATCTGACCAGCCGAAGCTTCCGCTGCCTTATGATTAGACACCGGATAGAGATACAGTACGCGACTGTAATCGTCGGTATTCGCATCACGGATGGCCTTCAAGCCCTCATCGTACGCGATGTTACCGTTGTATAGAATATTGTATTTGACTTTCGTCTGATGGAACGAACGCGTTGCCTTTGTGTTCTTTTGGGTCGAACATGAACAAAGGATTATCGCGCACAACGCGATAATATTTGATATTTGATATTTGAAATTTGATATTCTCATTTCAAACCTTTGACGTGACTCTGTGCGGCCACAAACTCTTTGAGATAGAAGGGCTCATAGTACGCGAGATCCGTACTTTCCACTTTTTTCTTTCCGCTTTCCGCTAACGTCCCCACGTACTTCGCCTCGGGTACGATATCGGGGATATAATGCCAGTTGGGGCGGGTAAACACCTTCGCACATTTGGCAGCTCCGTCGCCGAAGTAATAGACGTCTTGGTCGCCGGCATAGAGACTGTCTTCGTTCTCCACGACGACAGCTTTTGTTTCGCCATCGATGTTCGTATAAACCTCCATGCGTCTGGCATCGATCATAGGGATCATAACCGCTAATCGCTCATCGCTCATCGCTAATCGTTTTCTTACTGCTTCGCAGAGTATCTCCAATGTCGGTACGGGGATGAGGGGTACATTGAGTCCGTAGCAGAGTCCTTTGGCGGTACTGGCTCCGATACGCAGACCGGTATAGCTACCCGGTCCTTCGGACAGCGCTACCGCCTCGATGGTCAAGCCCTGTTCCCGCGCATAGGCGAGCAGTTCCTCTATATACAAAGGCAGTAACCGCGCATGATTGCTGCCTTCATAGTTAATACATTGCTTGATCGGCTCGCCATCTTTGACGATGGCGGCCGAACAAACAGTGGTACTGGTTTCTATACAGAGTGTTATCACCGTGGTTTACAGTTTAGATGCGCGATAGTGTCTTGGCTGTCTCTTCGGGAAGTTGAAGTGATAAGCCAGTTTGATACCTGCATCGAAGAATCCTAATTTATCGGCATACGCATGGGTAGCGGACAATACCTCCAGGTGCGCCTTATCCGTCTCGGTCGGAGCGGTCAGGTTGAACAGTCCTTCCTGGTTGGTCGTGTTCTTGTAGCTATTGAACAAACTATAGTTCGCGTATGCACCGAGACCGAACGAGTTACCGGACTTCAGGATCCACTCGTATCCGATCTCAGCGGTCAACATGATGTTGATATTGAACTGGATACCGTTCTTCTCCGTCGGTTGCTGACCGGTGTACTGACCCGTTACGGGGTTGTCCTGAACCGTGATTCCGGTCTCCTGGAAGTAAGCGGAGATATGCGTCTCTTCCTGGTTCACCGATTGCTTATACGGGGTATAAACCGGAATCATGAATTTCGGTCCGATATTGAAGAACATACCGTTGTCTGCCAGGATGGAGAACAGCACCGGAATCTCCAGTTGGAGTTGGTGATCCGTCTCCTTAATCCCTTTGGCCAATACGGTATAATCCACCGTTCCCTTGGTGAATTTCGTGAAGTCTTCGGTCTTCAAACCACTCTGTTGGTAGCCGATACCCAGACCGGCAATGATACCCAGATCCACCAGGCGGGCATCGTTGGCCCAATAATGCGCATATTGCAGATCGAGCACCACGTCTCCACCGCAGGTCCAGTTACCTTTATCGGCGTGATGCATCAAAGCCGATGCACCACCGCGTACACCAATCGTGAAGCGGTCGTAGTTCTGCTTGAAGTTCTGTACCGATCGGAGTGTGTCTTGCTTCTCCGGTTCGGGTTCTACCACGGGTTCCGGTGCAGGAGCAGGAGCCGGTGCCGGTTCTTCTACTTCCGGTGCCGGTTGCTCGATCGGCTCCGGTTCAATTACAGGTTCCGGTTCCTCTATTTCAATAGGTTCTTCTTCTATAGGAACTTCCTCTACAGGAACTTCCTCTACAGGAGCCTCCTCTACAGGAGCCTCCTCAACGGGCGCTTCCTCAAGGGGTTCTTGCGGTTGTGCATTCACCGGAATCAAGCATTCCTCACAAATCCATGAATAGATATTCATCAACAGTACACCCTCCGGGAACCGTTTGGATCCCAGCTGACGAACCGTGTGTACCTTATCCCATACCCAAACAGAAGGCTTCTCTCCGGTAAGGTACTCCTGGCACTCACGTTTAATCATTACGGAGTCGCCTATAGCCACTTTGAACGCATGTTGCTGAGCGGGTTGTGCTTCCTGCTGTGCCGAGAGAGTCGACACAACAGATGCACTGATCAAGGTGGCTGCAATAAGAATTGTTTTTATAGTCTTCATAGTGCTACCTCCTTTATTTAACGATATAACGTAAAGTTGATTTCATACTGTCTGCCGACAACTCAACCAGATAGAATCCGAGATCACCCGCTTGGATCGGGAAACTCGTCTGTCCGTACGATGTATACGTCTTCTGGAGTAGACCTTCTGCGGTGAAGAGGCGTATCGTTGTCTCCACCTCCGGATCGAGGTTGATCACTCGAACCGTCTCACCCGGTTTAGCGAGCGACGGAACGACTGCCGGAGCCGCAGCGGTAGCAGCTACAGTGATGGTCTTGGTCTTACCCTGCACACCACACTCGGCATTTACCGATGCAGGCACATCGATGACAGCATAATACTGATACCCTGTCGGGAGCGGATCTCCGTTCGGCAGGTTATAGTAATAACCACCGTCTCCGACCACCTTATCGTTACCACTCAGGTCTATCTCATGCCATGTCACATACTCCGGATGTTCCACATCGAGCGAGTCGAGTTGCCATCCCGGCAGTTTGTTGATCTGGTTACGGTTAATCATCACGATACGATAACCATAGTACGCCTTGATATCCAGCGAATCGATGTAGGATGCACCTTTGATCGTCAGATCCAGGACGTAAACGGAGTCACAACCGGCCTTGGTCGTCAGCGAGTCGTAATAGATACCGGTCTCGGTGTAGGTCACCCCACGCCAATCGTACTTGTTACAACTGGTAACCGAATCTTTCGGCATCGTATAGGTCTGGTTGATGATCAGATTCAGTTCATATACTTTATGGCAAGAGGTACCTACCGGTTCGTCCGTTGCGTCATAATAGTATGTACCGGAAACCGTATAATCCTGGTTATCCTTATCCCAATGATAGGTCACGCAGGCCTGCGTCGGGGTCGTCATCCATACGGTATCGTTCTGGCAAGAAGGAGGACCGGGAGTCAGGGTATAGTCGATGTTCTCACTATTGATCACGTCGCCGCACTCAGTGGTGATCACATAACGCATCGTAACCAGTGTCTCTGTCTCGCCGACGGTGTACGGCATATCCTGCCAATCGGTACCGACGAGTACCTGCCATTGGATATCCGTCACTTTCATCGTCAACTCATCGGCATCGGGATCGTCCTCGAACTGTTGCTTGAGTGCACGAATCGTGAAGGTAGTATCGATCGCCGCACCGTTCGCTACAATCGGTTTAGCCATCAGTTGATCCGCGGTAAAGATCGTCGGCAGTAACGTACGGGTATAATAGGTAACGATCGTATCTACCTGACGATCCAGTCCCAGGGTATCGACTACGAGCACCTGCCATTCGATCGTATCCGGATTAACGGTCGGCGTCGAACAGATGGTATCGTCCCGGCTGATGTACTTGTACGGTTCGATCGGGAAAATATAGTCCTGACGAATGACGCGCTCACACCCACCCTTGATGACGAGCAAGAGCGTATCGTATTCCTGCGTCTTGGGATAGAAGGCATTCAGATCCAGTTCCGCCTCCGTCGTTTCATCGAGGTCGCCGTTCGGTTTATAAACCGGTTTAGCCCAATAAACGGTATCGATATCGATGATCGTATCCTGAGCTGCGCCGAGTGCTTTATAGTAGGCATCCAGCGAATCATTCGAAGCCTTGACATAGAGTTGCATACCCTGAACCAAGAGCGGAGCAGCCTCTTTATTCTTCATCGCATCGACGGTGAGAAGTTCCGGATCAATGATCGGACGAATGATAAACGTGATCATCGAGTCTTTCATCACGACGCCGTCCTGGAAGCTGACGAAATCGTTCCAGGTCGTATCTTTGACGATGTTTTCGATCGTCTTCTGGTTATTGCGAATCGTGTCCTCATAACTACCACCGTAGCATACGAATGCCCGGATCGTATCCGGAATCGTGTCGCGCGCCATGTCCTTAATCAACTCAGCCCATATATGCGAGGGCTTATCGGATGAATAGTTGATGACCAGGTCCGCCCAACCGAGGGTACGCAAGAAGTCACGGTCGATATCCAGTGTATCTTGTCCGTTCCCTTCCACCGCATAGGTCTTACCGGTCGTCTTGGGATCGTTGCAATCAAAATAGAGATCGGCTGTGACGTTGTTTTCCTCCGCACTCCAGTTATCTACGTGCAGACGCAAATCGCACGAATCCGGAATGATGAGTGAATCCAGTTTGACGAGATACCAGGGGTTTCCTCCGGCCTGATTCACATTACCATGCTCCCAGTCGAAGTGCATCGGATGATCGCATTGATCGCCCGTGATCTGCTCCATGAGGATGGTAAATTTCAGTTCGTTATCGGTCTTCACGCGGAAATAAGCGGTGATCGAATCCTTGGTGAGATACAGATGGAGCAGACTGTCCACAAAGGATGCTTCTGTTCCTTCGATATCAAAGGGAATACCGGCCTTATCGAGGCCTTTTTGGATCAACTTACTAAGCGGTTTGCTTTCCTCCATGTATCCGCCTTTCTTATTGAGCGTACGCTTGCGAACCGGCATCTGGCAGTTCATCGTATCTTGGAACGTAGCGGTCATTTCCACATGGGCCGTACCGTTCACGCTGTATTTCAGTTTCGCGCTATCGGTGTAGATATAGTTATGATACATATACGGCACGCATAGCATATACCAGTGATCCAGGGTGTCACCCGGAATGACGTATTCTACGTTCGGTGCCAGCAGTTTGGCTTCTGCCTGCTTCGGGTCTACCGCTTGCGGTGCATATTCGCCATTGAACTTCGTACCAAAGGCGATGGCCTCCGTGGTACGAATGGAGATATACATCTCCACGTCGTTCAAACCATATACCGCTTGCGCAGGGAAAGAACGGGTCTTACTCTCGCCTTTCTTAATCTTACGTTTGCGGAAGTCTCCCAGTCCGTAGTCTTCCAGGATGTCCACATTCGACAGCAAGCCGTCATATACCGAGATAGTCACTTCTGCCGTACCGGTACCGATGTTCTTGGTGAAGGTCTTCAGGCGTTTGGTGAACAAGGTCGAATCTTTCTTCCAGTCTGCGGTACCGATCTTGTACCACATCTCGGTGTTCGGTTCCTGTTCATACCGTTCACCCAGACGAATCGGCAGGGCGTCGGCACGGGTATTACCGGTGAAGGCGTTCACGAGTTCCGCGCGGAACTGGAAGTCACTGCCTCCCTTCGGACGCGTGATGCGCAAGATGATCGAGTCTTTCTTGAGAATCTGCTCAAACGTACCGTACGGAACGGTGTCCGAATAGTGTTTGCCGGCTCCGAGTTTCTTGCTCTTGGTCATCATCTTCTTGGTGATCGGGAAAGCAAAAGCACCCTCTACCTTGTAGGTAGTGGCTTCCGTACCGATATTCCACAGATGGGCTACCGGTTTCACCTTATCCTCCAGGTCTGCTAACTTATCTATCTCTGATTTGGGAACGATATACCAGGCCGTATCCACCGTCTGGGTATAGAGCGTATCCCACTGCAGCGGAATCAGCGTCAGACCGTCTGCATAGATCGTATCGAAATCCTCCTTCGGGAATATCTCCGCCCATACACGCAGCGCGGTGGTACCTTGCACATTGACGTATGCCACACTGTCGGACAGGGTCTCAAACGCACTGTTCTGCACCGTGATAGCTCTCTCTGCATGGGGTTTGAGACTGAAGTTCTGCACCGAAGGCACAGAGGTCGTCGGGCACTCGTAGAGCAATTGCGCTACACCCTTACAGGTCTCGTTATCTTTATTCTCTATATGGAGACGGATATCATTGCCGCCTTGCATCACCTCGCGCAGATCCACTACGTACCAGAGGTTCTGGTTAGCACTCTGCGAGTTACCGGCTACCCAGTTGAACGGGATAGCCGACGAACAGCTGGCACCCTCTTCTTCTTCGGTCAAACGGACCTGGAGAGCGATATCCTGGGTCGTGATCACACGCAGATAGATCGTATCCTGCACGATGTTCTCAAACAGGTTACGCGACAGTTGCTTGTTAAACGACGCACCGGCAGCCAGAGTCTTGGAGCGTTTCTGGTTAGCCACTTCATCCGGACATTCGAGGGACAGTTCAGCCGTGATCTTCGCCGGCGCGTTGCTGTTCAGGTTCTGTACAAAGACGGTAGGGAACTTAGCGGATTGCTCACGCACTTCATCCATCGAGATCTTATACCATACGGTATCACCGGCATGCTGTACCACACCACTCTTCCAATCGAACTTCGTAGCAGTCAAGCAGGCCTCATCGGGTTCGTGGGTCTCCGCCGGTTTGGTCGTAGCCCAGAACCTGATGTTCTGGTTGGTCTCCACACCGATCCACACCGTATCCGTCATCATACCGTAAGTGGAGTAAGCGATGGTGCGCTTCTCTTCGGCTCCGGCTGCTATCGTATGATGCACCTCCTGCAGGTCGATATACGGACAGGAGAAAGCCAAAGAAGCATTCACGGATGCTTTTTTGTCACTCAGGTTCTGCACATGTACGATGATATCCTCGAGGTTATCCCGTACGTCGGCAACCGCCACTGCATACCATAACTTCGTGTTGGCACTCTGGGTAAGTCCTTCCGGATCCCAGTTGAAGTCAATATTCGTGCGGCATGCCTTTCCTTCCCGTACATGTTTGAATCGGCTGATAAGTTGCACATCCGCGTCCGAAGTGATCTTTACATAGACGAACTGGTTGTCCAAACCGATCAGGGTGTTCTTGGTGATCACCTCGACCGATTCCTCGTTGGCGTCCAGCACGAGGGTGTTGCCCTGGGCTACGTAAGCCGCCACGTCAAACGCCATCTTACGCTCGATCGTAGCCTGCGTCGTACCGAGATTGCGGAAGGTAAACTCCGGCTCGTATTTGGCGAGGGAGTTCAGTTGGGCTACATTGTACTTGAAGTAATACGGCACACCGGCACTGAGGGTCGTTACGTCCGTTGTGTGCAGCGAAGTATCCGGTACACTCTTCAGCGTGTAATACGTACCGGAGGTATCGCCCGGCATGACAGGCAGGTCCGGACGGTTTGCATACTCGGCCTTGATCGAGATCGGTTGGTCATTCTCCAGACTGACATACAGTTCATCGAAAGCCACACCGTTGAGCATCGTGTTCGGCACGGTATCACGCAAGGTGTCTCCCGCCGCCAACTCGATGGTGCGTTTGGTCACACCCGAAGACGGGCAGTCCAGGGACTGACCGGCAATGAGCGTCAGTTTTTGCGTACCGTTGTTAACCACCATCACGCATACGTCTTGCGTCGTGTTAGCCTTGGCATCTTTGATGTCCACTTTGTACCAGATAGGTACTCCGGCAGGCTTGGTGATACCGGTTGTCCAGTTGAAGTTAAACGCATCCTTACAGGTCTCATCCAGATCCTGAGCCTCGAATACACGAGCACTCATCAGGACAGGTCCGTCGGATGTCAAAGTCAGATAAATTTCTTTTTGCTTCAATCGAACCAACATTGTAGCATTAGCAGACCATACTTTCTGCTGCTTAGGTCCGATGACGAATGATTTCTCTTCCGTCTGTCCGGCTACGGTAGCCTTCAGCCCCGTGTGCGTTTCATTAAGGGGATCCTTGTTAGCCAGGAAGAGATTAAGCGCAGGGGTCTCCTCTTCGTACAGGGGATCCAGATACACCACATACCATTTCGTACCACCATCGTGCGTCATCGGAGCCTTCCAGTCAAAGTCAATAGCATTGGCTTTGGTGGATCCGTCGTTTCGGCCGATAGCCATCACAGGGATAGCCATGACCAGCGCGACAACAAATGATAGAAATTTCCTCATCACAAATCTGTTTAGTTATATATTATTGTTAATTGTTTGGTTATTGCTTGATCGGACGACCTAACAGATCGTATTCTTTTCCGTCCCGACGGATATAGAGCACTCCGTCCCGTATATACTTGCACGGAGCAGAAGGATAAGCCGGTTCGCGAATATCCGTGGACGTACCTTCTTCGGCTTCCAGTACCGTCAGGTATATCCATCGTGTACAGGTGTTTTTCTTCTCTTTCACAATCAGGGTATCGCCATAGTGCTTCACCATCATACCCAGTGCGCCGTACCAATAGCCGTTCGCCGTGAACTCACTCGGTTTCACGCTGATCGTATCGTACTCCGGATCCTGTTCTTTGAACGTGATTGTGATGTCGCGGACTGCCCAGGTATCGTCATTTATCCACAACGAATCTTGGAACACCGTATCCCGCGAATAGGTCACACCGTCGTATGTTTTGGTCTTACCCACACATACCTCATCGTGAATCACCTGCTCGGTGCGTACCGAGTCGTGTACCACATGCAGCAGTACGTGCTCGTCGCAACGGCCACCGCGGTGGATGGTTAGATCATAATCACCCCACCCGTTCTTCGGAATCATCTGGTTGCGGTAGTTATAGGGCGTTTGTTTAGCTTTCAGCCGCAGCGTATCATACTGCGTCTCCGGTATCTCGATGGTCAGGTTATAGTTGGTTCTCGCCAACGAATCCGCGTTTATCCACAAGGTATCATTCGAATAGGAGGTCGTTTCGTACAAAACCGTATCCGGCAGTACCAATCCCACACCCTGGCAGAGCGTGGTATCAATGGTCTGCACATCCCATTTGATGACGTTATGATAATAGATACGTCCTACATATCCATCCTCATGGCTCACGTGCACAAAAACACTCTGACCGGCAGTCTTGGCGGCTTTCATCGCCATGGAATCCGGCATAAACACACGCATCGAATCACTCAGCACAGCGCGACCGATCTCCGTACCGTCGCATGTACCCTGGGTCAACCATACGGTACTTTCCAGGTTATTTTTCTGCTTCCAGCGGAAGAAACTTACGCCCGTAGAAGAGATCCTTTCCGGCTTGATTTCATACACCTCTTCCGTTTGGTCGCACACATAGGTCATACGCGGAATCATCGGCAGCGGATCCGCGCAGGTTGAATGAGGTCCCTGATCGTAGGGATAGCAATAGGCCTTGCCGGTACCGCCGTTGGGATACATTCTTATACGCGGCTTCACCACTTCCGAAAAGACACGCGCCTGATCACCCATCTCGTCCAACTTACGGTTAATCGTCGCTACATCCATCTCACGCATCTGGTTCGCACCAACCGTCAGTTCGATCGTCGGGGCTTTCGAATTACAGAAGGCATAGACCTCAAACGTGATCGAGCAGTCGGCAAACCAATAGGCCGCCAGACCTTGCTTGAGGTCCTCCACCGTCGAGGTGTACCACATCGTGTCCGTCACCTGCATCTGCAAGGGCAGAGCAAAAGTGGACGAGTTCCAGTAACAGTCACAGTAGTAATACGGAGAGCTCTCCAACTTACCGGGGCAGTTATCTTGCGTTTGTTGGGGTGCCGCCATGGGCTCTTGCGCATAGGCGCTGATCGCCATTGCCAAAAATACGATACTCAATATCTTTTTCATAATTCACTCTATTTTCGTTCCGAAAACCGAATATTTCATGCCACCGCGGAGGATGACTACCTGTCCGTTTTCAATCCGTTTAACCGGTTGTTCGCTGACCGGAAGGAACTCTACCCCTTCGGTCTTCCTACCGATGGTGAACGCATGGTAATAGCGGTAGCCGCAGCGGAAGACCACATCCATTGCGATTATACCGGCATTCATCCATTGCGGTCCGGCACCCGGTGTCAGGGTCTCATACTGACCTCCGGTCGGCATATAGCGCCAGTTGATGAGCTCCACCGGCGTCAGCGGCGCGATATAATAGGCATCGAGGTTACTCAGCACGCGCTCGAAGTTCACCTTCGCGCCCGCACTCGTCTCTTCGCTCAGCACACCGTCCATGTACAGTTCCGCACGCGGTTTCTCATAGACGTAAGACAGATAACGGACATGCGGATCCGACAGTGTATCCACGTGCTCCACGATACCGCTCTTGGGGCAGAAATACTCCGTGATCGTATCATAGACGATCGGTTTGGGCAGGATAGTCAGGTGCAGCGTAGCAACCGAATCGCAACCCGCCACGTTCTTCGTTTCGTAGGTATAATCGCCGCTCTCGGTATAGGTTATACCGTGCCACTTATAGCTCTCATACGCCATCTCGGTCTGTTCTCCGGCTGTCGCCTGCTTGAGCGTCAGATGCAGTGTTACCACCGAGTCACAACCGGCTTTTGTCTTACCCGCATAGGGGTAGTCGCCGTTCTGCGTATAGGTTATTCCGCGCCAGGTATATTCGTCTGCGCAAACCGAAACGATTGTATCCACAGCATAGGTCCTGTTCACCGTCAGCACGAGCGTATGCAAAGTATCCATGTATATCTTGTTCACTTTCGGACCAAGGAGCGTGTCGGTGGTGTATATTCCGCTCTCCGTATATGTCTTGCCCTTCCAGGGATAACTCTCGCCGGTCGCCAGACAGACGGCATCGTGCACGGTGTCATTGACGGCGATATGACGGATGGTCAAATCCATGGTCACAATCGAGTCACACCCGGCGGCATTGACCAGATACGCGATCGGTCCGCCGAATGATTCGTAATAGGTATTTCCGTCTATCCATTTGCAACTGTCATACGCCGTTATCTTATCGGTATCGTATGTCTCCTTCGCAATCGCCACATATTGGGTCAGGATACTGTCGCATCCCCAAATGGTCTTCTTATGACGCGTATAGATGCCGGGGGCTATAATCAGCGTATCGATAAACAAATATCCGTCCGACATATCTCCCAAGCACCCCACCGTATCCGGCAGCGTAATGTGGTAGGATGGATGGATCGTCAGGTGCAGCGTCACCGTGGAGTCGCAACCGGCGACATTGGTGGTCTCGAACGTATAATCGCCGCTCTCTTTGTACCATTGGTCGTGCCAGAAGAGTGAGTCGCACTCTTCCAATGTCTCTTCCCCGTGCGTCGGCTTATTGAGCGTCAATTTCAAGGTGCGGATGGAGTCACATCCTTCCGCATTGACCAGGGGGATCGGATAATCGCCACTCTCGGTATAAGTAGTGCCTCTCCATACGAAGGACTCTCCGCACAAGATAGCGGTGGTATCGCTATATGTCACTTCGCATACATGCGGCGTCACAACGATAGACGCATTCTCATGCGCTTTGATCTCGACGATCTTATCGCTCTCAGCTTCCTCAATGGACCATCTCCAAGCCATGTGGCAGGTGTCGAACACCATCTGGGCGTCCAGCGTATCACCCATCACGAGTGCCATAGGAAGCGGGCCGAAAGCCGTATCCGCCACGTAGGTCACCGTAGCCGGCAGATTGGCGGACTCGAGACGGATATAGTTACTTCCGCTCTGCACCGTCAGGGTCGTAGGCGCAGACACGCGCGTAGCCCTATCCGGCGTGATACCTGCCGCTTGCCGGGCATGAATAACACCCGGAAGGACGAGCAGCAGAAGCATCGTCAAGATAAGAATACTATGTCGTATATCTGTTCTCATTTACAAGTTAATTGTTATGGTCTCCGTTTCGCCCTGCAGGGTATATGTTCCGGAACTCAAGTCGTCGGAAAGGAAGTACTTATCATCCGGTTGCGCATCCGTAAAGGCTTGCACTACAGTTCCCGCCTCATCTTTGATGATGACCGTTTGGGCTTTTTTCACCTCGACGTAAGGGTGGTTATTAGCATCGCAAGCTACCGTCACCGTTGTTGTCGGATAGACAGGGTCTGTTTCTGCGGGAGCGTCTGACGTAATAATCATCTTTGCTTGTGCACTGGGATAGAAGAGAATGTAGAGATATCCATCTCCATCTACATACTTCTCTAATGTATCCAATCGTTCCTTTGTAAGCGTCCATGAATTATTAGTGGGAATCTCAGCAGTCAAGAAAACATGTTCATCCGACGCAGAGTTCTCATAGGAACAATTATCGCCCATATAGAGGGGGCACTTCGTGCGGGTGTTTTTCCATTGGAACTTCATATTTCCTCCCTTCCAATGCTTGTAATAGAATCGATAGAATACTTTCCCGTAACTGCCTTTGGCTACCGTAAATTCATTGCCATTTGTAATCAGTTTAGAACTGTTGACACAAGGTGAAATCGACCAAATGGCAGGCGTTACAGTCGTTGCCTCCGTGCATTCAAAACGTGCATAGAGATACTGATCCACTGCCTTTTTCCAATATTCTTTCAACTGCGTACCCATTAGGCCTAAAATGTGTCCGTCATTAGAAGGACTGAACAATAATGTATCCAACGTGTGTACCTGCGAAAAATCCGGATCGGAAGCAATATACATACGGAAAAGATGCGTTGTAGGTGTAGTAAATTGCAGATCTTGAACCCAAGTCTTTGGCATAGCATAAACAACCGTATCGTGGGCGTTCAGCGCATAGGTATGATCATATCGCATAATAATCGCATCAGCTCGAGGAGGTAATGTAGGTATTTTGGTGATTTTCATGCCTCCCGGTGCACTACTATAGAATTTGGCAAAGAACATACCTGCCTCATTGGGATAGTTGACTGTATCACTTACAAAATCCATTAACAAACCGCTGGTCACTTTCCACTTAGCTCCGGGTTGCATAGGATTAGAGGGGCTATTGGGTCCACCATCCATGATAGCTTCGTCGGTTGTACTTGTCGGGTCAAAAGTACAGTTATTACCTATGGAAAGGACACAAGGTGTTGTACCATACCATTCATATTGAATAGAGTCATATTGCCATTGTACATAAGGAACAATCGCATAACTCTCTTTGTCGTTCGCTTCAACGGGTATCGAATCACCCAAATGAACAATCTTATCCACCTCTACGCATGAAGAGAACATATCATCGGGCGCGATGCTCATAGATCCTGCAGAGTGATACGTAACCTTTATTACGACATCCACATTATAATCGATACCCATTTTAAGCAGTAAATCACGATAGGACTTACCCATAGAGATATAATAGGCGAGCTGTCCCTCAACCCTTGTGGTATCCAACGGCGGTCTATGCGGCATAGGCATTGTGACTGTACCGCCTTTGCAGAAAAGCATACAGATTATCGGATCTGAATATATACCGCTCGTACAACTAAAATCCATCTCCACTTCGGGTGCCGGATCGGTTTCATTCTGCGGGATAAAATAGACCGCCAGAGGCAGATCAAACGTACGCGCAGAGTACCAAACGGTTTGAGCAGAAGAGATATTTACGGTATAGTCTTTCCCGATAGGGATAGCCTTATAACACGTGGATCCGTCCTTTTGCGCATGCGCATGTGCGCACACTCCAATAAGGAACGCGCACACGCAAAATATGTGTTGTACTCGTCTCATAGATTTAGAATGCTTTCGGTTGACGCTCTGGAGCTCCCATATGACTCGCCAAACTTGCCTCTCCGAGTTCTTTCATCCAACGCCCTAAAGCGCCAAGGTTAGTTACTTCCGTTTGAGGAAGGACATAAATTCTTTTTTCCATATCTTTTTATTGTGCTTTTTGTCCGGTTATTGAATACATTTCACCATTGCGGATAATGAATACCTTATCATTTACGATCACTTTGCGGATAGCATCACCGTTGAGGATAGTTGCTTCCTCGATGTTCGTAGTTGTCTTGCTGATTACTACGCGCAGACCGTAATGGGTATCTAATCCCTTCTCCAAGGTAGCCGTGTAGCCACTATAGGTTAGATTCCAAATTGCCCTACCGTCATAGGTCAGATAGAGGTTGGTACCCTCTTTCACTTCTCCATTGAGGAAGATATTGTACTCACCAGCTTTAGGAACAGAGATCGTAAGCGGATAGTTGGCTTTGTTGTTAATCAAAGCGGTGGTGTTCATACATAGTTTCTCTCCATATCTATCAACCCACATCTGTGCACGCACAGGGCTCACGCCAGCCTTGGAGAGGTCTTTGAGGATGACGTACTTGTCTTCCTTCTCTTCCTCTGCCAAGATCAGCAGACGGTCAGCCGCAGCATAGCCATTCGCAGCGATCTGCACATCCAGACGCTCTTCTTTGATTTGCTCAGGGGTACGACGAGGAGCTTGCGGTTGAATGGTCTCCTGACCGGTAGCCCGTACAATGGATATATCATCATTATCGCTACCCACTTGTACGAAGACTGCTTTACCTACCACCAGTTTCTTTTCATCCATATCGTAGGTACGGTATCCGTCGGCGCCGATCAGACCACCGTCATGCACCTGACATACCGTTGCTCCGGTACTCATTACAGCATGATACATCTTCGGGTTACCAATACCATTCCATCCGCCGTTGTTTCCGGTAGTAATATCCGTAGCATTCTCTGCCACAGATACTTTTCCGTCATAGAGGCTAAGGATATCCGAATCCGTTGCTTTCGTGAAGCGAACAATTTGGATAGCACGGCTTGCCGAAGCAATCATGTATGCACGACCCGGATAAAGGACGCTATCCTCGTCTTCCACATACTTCCAACAATTAGCTGTTTTTCCTTCTGCTGCACGTACCGCACCATCATAATAAATGATATCATATCCGCGACCGAGCGTCAGCGTCTCGCCGTTGATCTGGATCGGATTACCGTCCTTTCTCAAATCGACTACGAACGGCACGGTGAATGCATTCCAACGACGGTTAGAGGGGTTATTCAGTTTCAGATCGAAGTACATCACATTCGCCACAATGTTTCCTGTTGCTTCGCCGGATCCGCTCTTAGCTTTAGTCATAGCCTCATCCGTATCCGTTACTTCGCTGATGGCTTCGATGGTAAAGGTAGTGGTGTTCAGCGTATTACCCTCCTCTACTTCCAGCACAGCATCATCATGTACAACTGTAGTGGTTGCTTCAGAATTCTCGTCGATGGTCATTTCTTTTTCTACATTATCTTCTCCTCCTACTCCTATATCACCCATAATACGCGACCATGTAGCTGTATAAGTTACAGCAGCCGCATGCATAGTCTCCGCCACTTCTGCATCCCAGCCGGTAAAGTTGTATCCCTCACGTGCAACTACCGGAGCCGTAATCGGAGTTTCAAACTTAACCAAACCGCTCGGGGCTGTTTCATCTACAGCAGCTGCAGTACCGGCTGTAGTTACCTTTCCGCCCCCCAGACTCCACGTCAGTAAGTAACTGTTACGCGTGTAATTATAGGTTACCACGCGCGAGCCGTCTGCAAGGATAGTTACCGTCTGACCAGCCGGAGCCGCAAAGCCGATGTACTCCTTCACTGCCGGAGTTACCTCCGTATCGGTTGTACCAGTTAGATTTTGAGTCTCAAACAATGTATACTCATTGTCTCCCAGATTCTGCTGATAGTGTTTCACGGTGTATGCCGTATTTGTATTGGCTGTCCATTGGGCATGGAGCGTGATATCGGCAGTGAGTGTGTAAGTTGCTCCAGCATCTCCTACCTTAGTACCTCCTGTAGCCGCATCGTACCAACCGTTGAAGGTGTAGCCGATGCGGGTTGGAGTGGGCAGAGTAACTGACGGGGCTGTCCACTGAGCTGTCAATGCATAGGTAGCACCGTTGGTGGATGTCAGGTTACTTACATTCTGACCGTTGGTGTAGGTTCTGCTGTCTTCGGTGCAGAGCCAGTTGGCAAAGGTGTAGCTATCCGATGCAGATGCCGTGCCGTTTCCTGCGGTTGCTCCGTGGTAATAATAAGTCACGGTCTTTGTGGCGCCTGTAAAGGCATTGCTTATCAGGTTTTGTGCTACGTAGCAAGTAAATGCCTGATTAGCCATTGTGCCGCTTCCTTGAGCTCCGGCAGCAAAAGATACAGAGAAGGTATTGGCCTCAGCTACCGCCGTATAGGTTGCGTCACCTGTTACGGTAATCTCCAGCGGACTTGCCGTTCCACCATCGGCGGCGGCTACATCTACGCCGTTCTTCTGCCATTTGATGAAATGATAGTAATCATTAGGAACAGCTGTGAGAGGGATTGAGACACCATAGTTGTGGGTGCCACCACCAAGGGCTGTGCCATGAATACCATTAGCAAGAATGGTGTATTTACGCGTTGTGCGATCCAAATGCGCCGTATATGTGGCATCCTCCGTTACCGTTTCGATAGCAGGCGACCAAGTGAAGGTGTAGTTATACTGCTCCGGATTGGGTTGAGCGGGTGCGTAACTGCTTGTCGGCGTTTGACCAATCTCGTATGAACCGGTACCGTATGCAGCCCCCAAAGCATTGCCGTTTTCGTCTCTAAATGTAACGGTGTATGTCTTTTTGGCAGCACTGAATGCAGCGGTGTAAGAAACGTTTTCCGTAGCGGCAGCAACTACGGGTGACCAGCCTGTGAAAGTATAGATATATTCATTACCGAGATCTTTGACCGGTGTACCATAGGTGGCAACATCATAGTTAGGCATAGCATCTTTTGATACTGTCTCGTGGTAGATTTCGGAACCATCATATTGATGCCATGTAACGGTGAACTCGTCCGGCTCATTGTCAAGGTAAGTAGCGCGGTAGATTTGGTCACCGGTTACGGCTGCAATCGTTGGATCCCAAACGAGGTACTTGCCGGGCTTCTGCGGTGCTTCAGGCAGAGCAGGTATCTCACCGCGGGCAAGTTGCTGACGGTCAATCTCCGCACCACGGTCAGACAGGAACTGGATGGTGTATTTACGGGTCGTACAAGAATAGGTGGCGGTATAGGTAGCGTCACCGGTTACTGTGGCAGGTGCAGGTGACCATCCGCCGAACGAATAAATTTCGTCCAATGTGTTGGCACGCGTCGGATTGGAACTATTATAGGTAGCCATCGTACCGCGTTTCACGCCAGTGTATGTAGTTAAGGTGGTGCCGTCCCAATCTTTCCATAAAATAGTGTAGGTTTTTTCCTCCCACTTATTGGTACTTGTATTATAGGTATAATAGATGTCGTTGTCGGCGCAATAGTAGAGATCGCCACTGAGCACTACCTCCCACCACTGGCAGCCGTCCATCAAGATGAAGAGACGCCCGGTACCAGCTTTGTCACTGAAGGTGTGGTCGGGGTTGCCTGATATTATCGTACCTGACTTGGTGGCATTGATAGCCACATATCCTTTGGGTTTGGCATAGTAAGTTCCCTCCTCATCGTAGATAAAGCAAGAGTTGTCAGGATCAACATCGTAGAGTTTCCATTCATCTTCTATGTAAGCGAACGACTTGCCTTCAGGAGTATTAATCGTTTCCGTATATGAGCCGTTACCATTCTTCAGTTTGGCAGGATTTGCGGTAACAGATGTCCTAAAAGTAGATTCACTATAATTTGTCCCGTTCGCATATTCGACAGTGGAATTACCTGTAGGAGCGGCTACTGCAAAATAATAAGTGCCTGCATCATCGCTGGACGAAAAGATATTTGCACCTTTTTCTGTTGTGTAGATTGTACCATTTGCACGTACTGTTCCATGCACATTGATTTGCGCATCTTTTATGCCACTACGAGGACAAGTGCTCCACGAAGGAGAATAAGGCACATAGTATGTACCATTTGTGTGACCTGACCAATTTTCACTATCAAATATATAGAGCGATTTTCCTCTTGCCACTTCGCATGATGCCTCTTTATCAATTTCGATTTCCGATCCGGGCAATAATTCAGTATTCTCTGTAATATTCATAGAACCGGAAAGGATACGAATCTTCATATTGTTGGTAACAGGCAAAACATAACTTGAGGAGGACATCCCATAAACAACCAAACTGGATAACTTTGCAGAACTATTGATTTCATATATCTGCTGATCGGTCGTTGTGTTGTATGACTTACGCACCCATGTGTCCTCGCTGTCATCATTGGCATCCATCATAAAGAGAGATTCAGAACCCTCCACGCCTATTATATTCACATCATTGAAAGATTGTGCAGCACTACTTGCGTTCACTGTTCCATCCGCCTTAGCTAATGAACCGGGACGATAAGTAACCGGAACTTCAATATTTTGGATATAATACTGATTAAACGGGAAAACTTTGTTCCATTGTCCATAGGAAGTAGCCGAGCCACCACGCCAGTCACGAAGTTGGATGAATTCGTGCGTTGTGGAACCGCGGCGGGCATCAATGGTACCTGCACCGGTGATATACCCCCAGCAGTAGAGTTGTGAACCATTATTCAACGTCATGGTGCTACCGGCATTCATTACAATATGACCATACTTACCATGCGGCATTCCGTTGAAGCCATTTATTTGTCCTTTGGCAGCCATCAAACTGGCAGTAAAGACCGTACCATACACATCTATATGCACGCCAGAAGTCAACGTCAGCGTGCGGAAAGCAGAGGGCTTGGTCCACGCATTGTACACACGTTCAGGATGCTCTTCAATCTCTGCCTGCTCGGCATAGCGAGGCACGATGAGGGTTACTCCGGCAGGGATAGTATAATAACCGGCTGCAACAGTGGCATCCTCGACCACGCGAATAGTTCCGGATGTCCCAACGGCCTGCAAAGCATCGGAGAGAGTGGCATAGGTCTCGTCACCGACCTTAAAAGGAGATGCCACCTTAAACTCCGCACCCACCGCTACAGCATAATCCGGAATATTAACCGTTTGTATTTTCTCGCCGCGTTCACCGATAGTCTCTTTGATGCCATTAGCGTCTTGAATAAAGAAACGTTTGATGGAATAACCGGAAGCCGGAGTGGCTGTCAGCGTGATGTTGTCATTGTCATACGTCTCGATGTCTCCGGAAGGAATGGTTACCGAAGGATAACCCGTGGGACCCTTCACCGTGTAGGTTCCGTTGGTGGAAGCGAGGTAACGGATGTTAAACTTATTGGTGTTTTCAACGAAAGAAGCCTGAATGGTGTATTCCGTTGTGCCATTTTTGGTGTTGGCTACTACTCCATCCGTAGTTTCAGCAGCTGATGCATCATCGATAGAATGATTCTTATTGTCCGTTTTCGTCCAACCGGTAAATTTATAGCCGCGCACTGCTTCTGCGTAGATATAGAACGTTTGAGTACTACCATTACCTATATCGTCAGATGTTGCACCGCTTGAAGCTGCATAGGTGCGGTCGCCATAAGCGGTTTCCGAGGTTGCCACATACACCTTACCCTTCGCTTCAGCAGCAGACGAAGCTGTCAATTTGGCCTTATAGGTTGAAGACGCCCACGCCTGACCAACCACAAGCATCAGCATACACAGCAGCATAGCCGCGTACTTCCAAATACGGTTTTGCCTGCGTCCTCCATCGGATGCTCCATAGGACGACACCGTAACGACACCTTGACTGTCACACGACTTCGCTGTATAGCGGAAGAGGTTCAGGTTTGCCCCGCTCCCGCGACGAATTAAATTGATTGATTGTAAAATTTTTGTTCTCATATCTTTTTTGTATCTTAAATGTTTTCTATATATTTATTTCTTCGGTAATTTTTGTGAAGCACCAAGCTCTTTCTCTTCACGAGCCACACGGCGCTCTACTTTCTTTATGTCCTCAGCTGCAGGTAACTCTTCCGGTTTGATTCCTCGCTGCCCGAGCATATTTCGTACGGTGCGATTATTCTGCACATGCTCTGTAGCAATAGACGGTTCTCCATGCAAGTCTTTCGCTTCTACATTATAATTCGTCATTTCCGTAGCTAGGTTCTTAGCGGCAATCGTCAATTGCACGCTCCGACCCACTTCCCAAGGATACCATTTTCGTGACGTCACGAAAATGGTCATCAATGCTGATATTCTGTGTTTTACATGCATCCTTGGCACGATTGACTGCGGTTGCAAAATTCTCCCAACGGCTGTATCCGCATACCGTTTGCAATTCTCTTGCATACCAAACTTCAATAACCGTGCCATCATCAGCCGTGATAGTATGCATAATACTGTCAAAGGTTGATTTATATGTCAGCAGAATTTGGTTGTCCATTTTTGTATCTTAATTTTCTATTTTTTCTCTTTATTACGTGCAGGCGTATATAAAATACCTTTGCACTTTGAGTGTGCAAAGTTACAACATTTTTTTGAAACATACAACTTTTATACAATAAAAGTAATAAAAATCACAAAAATGTAATATTTATTTTACAAAAATTCGCACATACGAGATTCTCGTTCCAAAGAACTGTACCTACCTTTTGTCCCCACAAATGGACATCTGCTGCATCTGCTTGCCTACATATTGCAACAGTGCGTCATTGGACATAAAATAGTCTATCATAATGCTTGCTTTTTCCCATCTGTGGATACAAATTGGTGGGGGGGTACAAATTGTACCCCACACAGAATCCAACTCACTGTCCCGTGAACGTAAACGCTTAACATACTGTTTAACATCCACACTATCCGTTAGGATCTGCACAATGTCTTGAACTGCAAAATAATACTTTTCTTGTTCTTCATTCCACACAACACGTATTTTCTGTCCTTCAAATAATTTGATAACTGATTCGTTCGCCATAGGGTTTCAAATTTTCTGCAAAGATACAAAAAAATTTTGATATATGCAAGTTTTTTTCGAAAAAAAATGAGACAGTAGGGAAATAGGTTTTTGTAAGAAGCTAAATGCAAACAGATTACACATTGTTTTGCTGTTGCGAGGGGAGTAAAATGAAAGAAGGGGGTATAGAGAAAGAGCTTGAGGGGCCGTATATATTATATAATAGATTTCATAATGAGATCACGAGACCTCGATACTGCGAGACCTCGAAAATGTTAAACCAAAACTTTAATTATTATGATTACAAACCTTAATTTGATGGAGGGACAGGAAGACCTCCGCATTGTTGAGCATATCGACATGCAAAAACTTCCTGAGAGTGTGAAACAGATGATTTCGCTGGCAAGTACGCCGGAAGAGCAGGACATTATTCTGATGGCGACGCTTGCGGCCGCGAGTGCGTGCGTACCCAATTTGTATTTTACGTATGGTCCGACGGGCAAGAAGTACTACGCGAATCTGCAATGTTTCATTTTGGCTGCAGCTGCGAGCGGTAAGGGTATTGCGAACCAGGCGCTGGAGATGGTACGCGTGATAGACGAGCAGTATCCGATGTTGATTGCAGGCGACAGTACGTTAGCGGCATTTTATAAGGCATTGGAAGAACAAGGCGGATGCGGGTATATGCACGAGAGTGAGGGCAGCGTGATTACGGATATCTGGAAGTCCGGTGCAGCGAACTATAACACGGCCTTGCGTAAGGCAGCAGAACATGAGGCGATTAGTAGGAATCGCGTGAAGGGAAGTTCGGAGATCAAGTGTCCGAGGCTGAGTATGTTGCTGACGGGTACTTTCGGACAGTACAAGGCATTGGTACCGAGCGTAGAGAACGGTTACTTCAGCCGATTGCTGACGATGGTGATACGCGGGACGAACGGCTTTGACAAACGGTACGTGAAATCCAAGGGCGGGCAGAGTGCTATTCCGAAGATCGTGGGACAGCGGCTATTACGGACGTACGAGACACTGATGAACGCGGGTGAGCGGGAATGGAGTCTGACGGACGCGCAGAAAGAGCGGCTGGGCGAACACCTGGAGACAGAGTACGGGACGTTGATCGGACTATTAGGGGATAACTTCCACTCGGCGGTGATACGAATGGCGGTGCAGATAGAGCGCATCGCGATGATATTGACGGCGATGCGGAGAATGTCCGCATCCAATGCGGACGAAACAGACGGAGAGAGCGGCGATAAAAATATCGCCGAAGGGCGCAATACCTTTTTCTGCAGAGATGAGGATTATGAGACGGCAATGAGGGGGATAAACGGCGAATGCCATTCGCCGGCAACAGACGGAGAGAGCGGCGATAAAAATATCGCCGAAGGGCGCAATACCTTTTTCTGCACAGATGAGGATTATGAGGCGGCAGAGATGATCGGGAATAAGATGTTGCTGCATATGGCGGCGGCGTATAGGATGATTGACGGGGATGCACAGGAGGTGGTACCGGAGATAAAGCCGCTGGATCAGAGGGAGGTGCTGTTTGAGCAGTTGAAACCCGAATACAAACTCCAAGAACTCATAACCGAGGCAAAAAGTCAGGGCATCTCACGAGCTACCGTCATCCGATGGAATGATGCTTGGCAAGAGCAAGGAATGGTTTCGAAAATCGAGTACGGTCATTACCGAAAAGCATGTTAAGCCATGAGACTCTGAGACTCTTTGAGACTCCGGATTACACCTATTATGCTGGTTTTATGGCGATTGCAAAAAGAGTCTCAGAGTCTCACAGTCTCATGACATTTTTGTCGGATACAATCCGACCAAATGGACAAACATTTTAGGACCCGCGTATAACTGCGTGAAAAGAACGAAGGTAGGACGACGTTAGGTAGTCGTACCGATGATATCGAACACATATCCAACAAATATCAAACTTATTAATAAATTATAACTAACGATTCTAAGCAATTATGGCACAAGCAGAACTGAGCGTAGGCTTTGATTGGCTACGCGGCAAATTGAAACGGGATTCCGAAGTGGTGAGCCGCTTGAAAGAATACCGAGCAGACGACGGGACGCTGATTAAGTACGGTCCCCAGGAAATCTATTTTAAGGAAAAACGCGATTACAAGCGTCATCCGCGTCGTGGCGCGGAGGAGGTACAGGCGCAGAAATGGAAAGAGGCCTGTCGTGGGGCGAGCGTGATTATTAAGGATAAAACGCACCCGCGATATGGCGAGTTACGCGCACGATGGAATGCCCAATTGAAGGGGCAGCCGGATGCGTTGTTGGATCCCAAGCGGGTAACGATGTTTCCGAATTTCGTGCGGGTTATTCTTCTGAAGGAGCTTGAAAGCGGAAGTACCCCATAGCCTCGAGGGCTATGACTTCGTCACGCACTTCCGGGGTATAGCGTCCGTGTTCTTTCATGGCGCGCCGGAACTGCGAGGCGTTGTTGCGCTCCATATAATTGATTTTGAGGTGTTCGCTGAGCCACTGGCGCATATCTTTATCCCCGCATTTACGGCGGATATAGCCGAGTTGGCGCATGGCATAGACAGCGGTAGTGAGGTCGCGGAAATGGGCAGGATGCTGCTCGGCCAATTGGAGATGGTAGAGGAGATGTTCTTGGACCTCCGGAGGCACATCATCCGCCCAGAAACGAATCTCTTTCTGAGGCAGGAGTCGTTCGGTAAGGAACTTGGTCCATTCCCGCTTCCATTGGAGCCAGTCTTGCTTTTCGGAAGCATCCAATTGGTCTATCTCATCGGACAGGGACGCCCAGTCGGTTTCCTGCGAGAAGATATTTTTGCGGTCTGCAGAGGTAATCTTCGCACCGGGTATCTCCTGCTTCATTGCTACATATTCGTCGGAGAGCCAGAGGAGGTACCGCTCCATTATGTCGGCAGCTTTTTCGCCTTCAAAGAAGAAGGTTGGGTCTTCCGTCTGGTCAGGCATATCCGCGAGTTGGATGACAGTCGGAGCATCAGTCCAATCGGTCGAGAGGAAACGCTGGCGGCGGGTCTCGACACGGGCAGCATCGATGAGCCATTGTGCGAAAGGTATTTTCCAAGGCATCGGGACCCATATATGTTCGCCAAAAGGCTCCAACACCAGCCGGTGCATGTAAGCCACCAGCAGTTCCATTGCGAGGGAAAAGAGGCGTTTATTGGGGCAGAGTTCGACAAGGGAGCGCTTTCCGTCAACGAGCTGGACGTAGTTATCGCGCAGTTGGTTGATTTCGGCAGAGAGATAGCCCCAGTCGTCACGCAGCACCTCGCGGTCGTAACGGGCGAAAAACTGCTCTTTCTCGGCGTCGGTATAGAGGCATATACCGCGGGTGTTTCCCTCGTCGGTATCTACCAGCAGCACCGCCGCGAGGGCAGCGCCAAGAAATCCGCCGAAGACGAATTCATCCTCGTCATCGGCGAGGATCACATAGAGCCGATGTGCCTCATAGCGCATGGCGGGGGAGAAGATGTAATCGGAAAGGAGCATGGAAATGTTGTTTTACCAGGACGACGATGAAGGAGAGGGCGAGGATGATATGCGGCCAATCGACGAGCACATGTCCCCAGAAGAACTCACCTATCATCACAAGACACCAGACCAGAATAATCCCCGCGTATGGCAAAGCCCAATACTTACGCCAATGCCAAAAAATAGCCGGCAGGATGTTAAAAGGAACGATGAGCCAGTTCCAATCGGTACACGGGAGATCAGAGAACAGAATCAGATATGTCATCACCGCACCTATCATCGTGTATAAGGTCAATAAAGAATAGTCCACCGCCTTCCAGGGCGCGAAAGCCAATAGGAGCAGCAAAATACTCACTAAAAGCGGTGTACACCATGTGCCTTCGTTATGATGGGTGGCATCCAGTAAGATACGCGGTTCGGCATCTAAAACAGGTTCTCCGTTGTCAAAAGTGGCTTTCTGCCACACCTCCACCAAGTCAGTCGGCACAATCAGTTTCTGCTCGCATGGAGAGTCTTTATCAAATTCCGATCCCACCAAGAAAAACAGAAAAAACCTCTCCCATGGAGCACTATCACCCACAAACATCACCCCTAATTCCCGCATTGTGTGTTTGGTATATTTATCATCCCATGGGGCATAATGGATAGCGCTGGTTCCCAGGGCTTTATGAATGACCTGAACGACCGATTTGGCGCAACCGCGGCGAAAATAATCATAGGGGATATTAGCTCCTTTTGCCGCCAAATTATCCATCACCTCCCATAACTTCTGCTCCTGCTCCGGGGAGAGATGGATGGTATATTCTCTAACGCCCCGGCCTGTCATCTGATATACGCTTAAAAACTCATCCGTCGGAATACCGAACATGCCCATCTTCAGATTCCCTTTTAGGAATGTCCATATCTTATCCCGCACATTTTCGCTCTCATAGGAAAAGATATAATCGAGGTCGAAAACAGGACATTGCAAATGCAGCGCGGCATGACCGAGCGTTGAATAGAGCACCTCATCCGGATCGCAGACTACCAGACTGACTGTCACAAAATCCGGATCTAAGCGATCTATCGTGTCATTAAAACCTTGCGCGGCATTCCGCTCCGCAACAGACATGGCGGGTTCCTGGGCAGAAACAGATGCCGCTAACAAGAGTAATGATAGGATAGTATGGATTTTTCGCAACATAGTTTACTCGGGATTAAGGAATTAAATGGATTATCTATCGCTTTCATGATTTTATTATTAAAAGTAATAAAATTCAAATCAAACTACATATCGTTTATGGATAAGCCTTTTAACACGAACTGATACTTTCCAAACGTCCCAGCAGGAAGGTTCGCTACTTTTTCCTCTAACTTCGATATACTGAGTTTGCGCTCATTGCGTTTGACTTCAGCAATCAGGCCGGAATGGTTAAATTCATCCAGTGCAACCACATCTATCTCATTTCCACCTTTCTTATCCCACCAGTTACCTACCTGCGAGTATTGACCGGACTCCATCAACTGCATTTGAAAATAACGCTCCAGCGTACGGCCGGTGAACTGCTCATAGTGGGTATTGATATTTTCTCGCAAGAGCCTCAACTGTCCGCTCTCTACCAAAGCCTGATACGGACAGATAAAACGGAACCAGAAACGCAGGAAAGGATCTGTGATTTCATACGAAGATATCTTGGAGTTCGGCGAAGCAAGGATAGGCCGAATGCGCGAAATCATCCCAAAGTTATTCTCAAGATTAAGCAAGAAGACCCCACTATCCTTCTGCAACGCCCCATCAATATCGCTACGATGATTGAGACCGGAGGCGATGAGCTGCAAGATGGAATAGTAGGTGTTATAATCCGAGCCAAACTCGTTATTGATCAAATCCCTACCCTCTGACAAAAAATACGAATCCATGCGGCAGACATAATTGAGCATTTTCTCCTTTGTATAGCAACCTGCATCCATCAGGAGTTCCACATACTTGGCTACTCCTCCGGTAAGCATATAGAGGCAAAGCAAGTCCTCGTTTTTATAGTTCGGACAATGGTCACGGAAAATCTGCTTGAAAGTATCAATGGCAAACGGCCGCAAAGTCATTTTTGAAGTAGGACGACCATAGAGCGGTTCATTCTCATTCTCGAAAATTCGCTTCATCAGCGACATGATACTACCGGACGCGATGAGGTTGATATGCGACTGTGTATGATACCGATCCCATATATCCTGTATCTCGCTGAAGATAGCTGAGTTCACTTTATAGAGATTCTGAAACTCATCGATGATAAGCGTAAAATGACGTGTAACAGACTCCCTCATAATAACCTCAAACAAGTCGCGGAAATGGGTCAATGTACCATAGACCTGTATATGCAACTGCTCCTCTATGGCACGCTGAAACTTCTGACATAGAAACGCTTCGCTATCTTTCGAAACAAATAGATAAGCCGACTCTACACTTTGTGTAGCACGCATAATTAGCGAAGTCTTGCCTACGCGGCGACGTCCCATCAGAACGGTAAACGTAGCACTATTACGAGACTGCTCTTCTATCGAATGCAGAACTTCCAATTCCGCTTCCCTGTCGTAGAACTTCATAATGTTAATCCGTATTAATATTAATGGACATTTACAAAATCCGCTGCAAAGGTACTGTTTTTTTTTGATATACGCAAGCGTTTGGGCAAAAAAAAGGTATCCACAGAAGGAAGAGGATATCAATGTTTCGCAACAAGCCACTCATCGATGCCTATTACCTCTATCCTGCCTCTGTCTTCCTCTATTATCTCCTTTTGGTCGCGCGTCACGATAGTGAGTTTGTCACACAGGGTTCCTCGCGCAGCCTCGTATATTCCATCCATCTCACGTTTGCGTGTTGCTTCGTCGGTCATATCCCATGTCACTTGTATCAATTCTTCTACATGATCTCCATTCTGAACGACGAAGTCGCACTCATGCCGCTCTTGCCAGTAGAATATTTTCCGCTCTGCACCACGACGGCGAAATAATTCCAATGCCACGATATTCTCCAGCAGCTTGCCCTTGTCCTCCGATTGCGGCATCAATACAGCCTGCCGCATTCCCGTATCTATCACATAGTACTTGCGTAGCGACTGATTCTCTTTCACCAGCGATGGGCTGTATTTGGGGAAACGCACGAACATATACGCTTCCACTGCCCAATCTGCCCAATTATACAGGTCATCTTTGCTAACCGAAACACCATTCGACCGCATATCATTCACGATAGCGTTGATCGAAGTTGTCTTCGTCAAGTTCAGCATCACACGCTTGAGAAAATACCGCAACGCTTCTATGTTCTTTATCTTATGACGCTCTGCTAAATCCCTAAACAGCATCGTATTGAAATAGCCTTGCAGCAAACGCATCTTCATCGATTTATCGGGTGATAATACCACTTTCGGAAACCCGCCACCATGTATATACTCCTCCATCGCAGCATAACGTTTTGCCTTATCGCTCTCCAGATAGCCTTGCGCATCTATCCTTTTGAACCGACAGCACTCACGGAAGCTCAAGGGCAACATCTCATAATCAAGCGTCCAACCGCGCAGAGCTGTGGAGATCTCCGATGAAAGCAGTTTTGCATTACTACCTGTCACATACACATGCTGGCAATAGGATTTGAAGACACGCAGCACAAACAGGTCCCACCCAACGATGTTCTGTATCTCGTCGAAGAACATATATACATCTTTAAGGCTCATCTCCGGATACATCTCCCGATAGGCTTGCAACACTTCGTCCAACTCTTCTGTGGGCATTCCGTCCAATCGCTCATCATCGAAGTTCACCCAAAGTATCTGTTCGCGTTTAACACCCGAAGCTAATAACTTATTTACCACTAACATCAACAATGACGATTTACCAGCACGCCGCACACCGGGAACTGTTATGATCAGTTCCGGCTCATCAGGCAACATTATTTCGCGTTCTATACGTTCGAACGGCAACTCAGCCTGATTCAATGCGATGAGCGATTTGAATAATTCTTTTCTTGCCATAATTCACAAATTTATCCGGAAAACAAGGAAGTATCCAACAAATCTTTCCTCATTTTCGGGAAATCCGCTGCAAAGGTACTGCTTTTTTTTGAAATATGCAAATAAATACATAAAAAAATCGCACATACGATTGCGCGTACATGCGATTTATGGCTTTCTACCCTTCGCTGATTTTGTTTAAGTACATCCGTAAGAAAATATCATATACCGCATATTGTTTCTTTTCATCTTGCGTTACCAAATCAAGATAACTACTTGATTTTAAACAATTAGTATTATTTCTATCAAAAATTACCAGAAATTAATTACCAAAAATTGGTAAAAACTCAAATCCGCTGCAAAGGTACTGCTTTTTTTTGATATACGCAAATAAATGCATAAAAAAATCGCACATACGCTCTCACGTACATGCGATTTTTTTGATAATCGATCTTACCACAATTTCGGATCGCGAGCTGGTGCTCCCGGCCCGATGGGCAGATTTGTAGGATGAGGATCTTCCACCGGACTGCCATCTAACAAGCATTGAACCAAACTGATTTGTTCTATCTCCATGAGGGGGATGATATATTGTCTTTTCATAAGGCTATTTGCATTTTTATAGTGTACTAGTTTACTGGTTTTCCAGTCAACTATTATTTTTCATTATTTTACTATTTGGCCATCGATGGAGTAAACCTGATTGCCACGGATGATGAAGACCTTATCATTGATGATCACCTTGCGGATATCGCCTTGTGCGTCCACCAGCGCTTCGTCGATAGCGGTGGTTACTTGCGGAGCCTTGCGGACACGCAGACCGTAGTTGGTAGCAGTACCATTCTCCAGTGCAAGCACATAATCGCCTTCGCTGAGGTTCCAGATAGCTTCGCCATTGTAGGTCAGGTAGAGAGCCGCTTCACCACGTTCCTGCGTAGCAGAGAGAACGTATTCTCCGGATACAGGAGCGGAGATATTGAGCGGATACTCAACGCTCTCACCCTGAAGAGCCACCGTGTTCTTACAGAGTTTGGTATCATAGCGGTTGATCCACATCTGCGCATTCAAAGCGCTGAGCCCCATCTTAGCGAGGTCCTGACCGATGACGTATGTATCCGGTTTCTCCTCAGCCGTTTGAACAATCATACGGTCATTCAACTTGCCGTTTCCGGTCAATTCTACCACGAAGCGGTTGTCCGTCTCTGTAGCGATTGGGAGTACAGAACGATAAGGAGCAGAGGATGAGCCGCCCACTGGAACTGCTTCCACATCCGGTTTCGGACTTACCACTTGTACAAATACTGGTTCGCCAACAATCATGTTGGTAGTAGTACCAATCATATATGCATCGTTGCCATTGTATTTCAATACATCTGTAGCACCGGTACTCAAATCTGCATAATACAATGCCGGGTTGGCAATACCGTTCCAGTTCGCTTGGGAACCATCACCCGCCGTTGTTGTAACGGAAGTTTCGGTATTCCATAAATCACCACTGGTCTTATGGAACTCAACAGCTGTTTGCGCATTGCGGAACCAGATCATATAGAGTTTACCCGGCTGCATATCGTTGCCGCTCTGATCCAAGAAATGCCAGTAGGCACTTCTGCCCTCATCACGGTTTGCCGTTGCATACTCATTGGCGTCGAATTCCAGGACATAGACGCTGTTAGCAGCGAAGGCATTACCGTTCTTATCACGGATACCGTCGAGTGCTACCGTCCAAGGTACTGCCACTGCGTACCACGTTTGTGCGGCAAAGTTCTTCTCCATACGGAAGATAGCCTCACCGGTTATGGTCAAACTCTCTGCTCCTAACAACTCACCGGAAGCATCAATACCATTGGATGTGATAACCAGATTCTTGCGTTCTACAACCTCATTATTTAGATCTTCACTATCTGTGATACCTATCTCCATATCTGGAATAACTATCAACGATTCGATGAAGTGCGCATAGTACGTAGCATCCGCCATTACTTTCGGTGTAGAGCCATCTGCGAAATATGTTCCAGCACCATTTGCTTGGGATGTCCAACCATCGAATGTATAGGTGTATTGAGCCGTTGCTTCTTTGGTTGGAGTATCGCCTTGATAGGTGGATTGCGTCTTGTACTTGTGACCTACTTCTGCCAAAGTCTCAGTACCGTCTTCACTCTTCCACGTAATCGTATAATCCGGCTCTACTAACTCGAAGTTAGCCACCAGATTGATATTACCGGTGATCGGCATTTGGCGAACAAGATTCGTACCTCCCTGTCCGTCACTCCAACCGGTAAAGTTATATCCGGTATTCGGAATAACAGTAAGCGTTACTGCATTTGCCTCTTCGTTATACGGATATGTACCAAGTCCTGAGAAGGTAGCTGCGCCTGCGGGAGAAGCGGTCACGGTTACTTCATAGTTATTAACCGTTGCATCGAAGTGTGCGTAATAATTAGCATTTTGCGTTGCCTTCGGAGTCATACCCTTTTTATATGTACGCTCACCATTAGGTGCTGTAGCCCATCCATCAAACGTGAAAGTATATTGCGCAGTTGCTTTCTTAGTAGGAGTTGCACCTGGATAAATCGTATTGGTATTTGCCTTTTGACCAACCGGCTCTACTAATTCAATCGTACCAGCCTCATTCCACCAATGAATCGTATAATCTGGATCTTCAACGGTAAAGTTCGCTACCAGATTGATATTTCCGGTTACCTGTATCGTACGAGAAGCGTTCGTGTTTCCATCACTCCAGCAAGTGAAAGTGTGATTTTCTGCGACATTGGTTACGCTAATAGTAACAGCATCCTCCGCTTCATTATACTCATAAATACCATTTCCTGTCAGCGTACAAGCACCGGACGGATTACTTACCAATTTAACGGAGTATTGATTCGTAACGGCCTCTACTACAGCCACATAGTCAACATCACTTGTAACCGTTTGAATGGATTGACCGTTTACTTTGTTCTCCCAGTGAATGGAATAGGTAAATTGCGCCGTGTTCTCTTTAGAGTAAGACGGAATAATCGGATAACCGCCATAGGGAATAGATTGCGTTTCGCCTATCTTCGTGTCTCCGTCTTCTTTAAAGAAATTAACGTTATACGCTCTCGGTTCCTCCAAGAATTGAGCCACATACGTTGCATTTGTAGTAGCCGGAGCCAATGCCGGTTTCCAACCAGCGAAAGTATAGTTGTATTCGTTTGTAGTTGATGTTTTAGTAGGTGTAGCACCACTATATTCCGGCGTAATACCAGCCACCACAGCAGTTTCATCCTTATACTCAAGGAGAACCTCTCCATCGTAATTCTTAAACGTGATGGTATAAGTCTCCGGTGGTTCGGGAAGCCAAGTAGCCGTATAGGTTTGATTACCTACGACCGGTTCGATGGCCGGCTCCCACTGGAGAATATAACCCGTACGGGTCGGTACGTTTTCGCATACCGGCACTTCATCGCGAGCAAGGAGATGACGCTCAATCTCCACACCACCATCTTGCACGAAGGTAATGGTATATTTGATTTGCTTCTCCTCATAGGTAGCCGTGTAGGTCACATCGCCGGTCACGCGGCCCAACGCAGGACTCCAACCGGTGAAGTCATACGTATAGTCGATACTCGGCTCACGCGTCGGGTTGGTGCTCAACCATTCAGCTTGCGTTCCATACGAAACGGAATAGGTAGAAATCGTCGTTCCATCCCAATCTTTCCATGTGATAGTGAATTTCTTCTCTACCCATTTCGAACCATCCCACTCATAATAGGTGTCATTATCCGGGTGGATGCAGTGGTAGTAGTTTTCTTTTGCTTCCACTTCCCACCAATGACAGAATCCGGCTTCGTCCTCAATCTTGATAAAGAGACGTCCTGCACCTGCCAAATCGCTAAAGGTGTGTGTTACAGGATCTTCCTCATTACACGTTACCGCTACATACTCCTGCGGTTTGGCGTAATAGATACCGTCTTCATCAACCAAGAAACAAGCATCATCTTGCTTCAAAGATTTCCATTGTCCTCCTCTGCCGTCAAAATCAATGAAACAATAGGACTGACCTGCCTCCGTTCCGCCGGTAGGTTGATATTCTTCGCCACCATTGGTTACAAAAGCAGCACTATTATGTAACTTGGCTGGATAGAATCTAACCGTCTTACCTCCTCCACCCAAGGAAGTGGTTATTTTTACTTCTTCAATAGAATCGTTACCCTCTTTATTTAACAAAGCAGGATTAGTAAACATAAACGTACCTGCATCCTCTACGGAAGAGAAGATATCACCTCCATTTTCTGATACAAAGATATATCCCTGATTCGTATCAAAGGTTCCATGAACATTCACTTTTGCATGACCTAATGCTTCGCATGTTGATACATCACGAACGGCATCAGGTACAGCACCATTGTTCTCTCCATCATCGAAAGAAGGAGTATATAAGATTTTTTGTGCGGGTTGACCGGCCGCCGCATTGCTTACCCAATCACGATAATCGTAGATATAAAGCGATCCCTCCAAGACATCTTCATAACCTTGATCCGTTACGGATACAATAGCTTCCTTATCAATCTCCAACTCCGATCCAGGAATCAGTTCCGTAGATTGGGTGAAGTCTAAGGTTCCACTCAGAAGATGTAACTTAAAGTTGGAAGTAATTGGCAATACATACTGGCCGGAGTTCAGAATAAGGTCTTGATGGAACTCAGCACCCATATTTTTGGCAAGGTTGCCAATACCTCCAAGAGGTCCCTCCATTCCTGCCAGTGTATTCTGCAAACCTTCAAACAGAGGCGAAGAAGCCAAGTTAATAACCAAGTTTCCAATATGAGCACCGCTATTGACCTCATACACTTGCTGGTCTTTCGAGGCATCATACCATTTGCGTACCCACGTATTCTCAGCATCTGCTTCCTCGTTCATCAGGAACATAGCGGGAGCGACACCCGTCACGCCGATAATTTGAATTTCATTGGCGCACATCGTGAGATTAAGTCCTGCTCCGGATGCAGAAACAGTCGTTACACTGGTTAGACGTCCACCCGGATGGTATTTAGTAGGAACCTCCACGTTCTGGATAAAATAACTGGTAATCGGGAAACGGGTATCTCCGGAAACCAAGCCAATACCATTCGCTACCGTTTCTCCCCAATCGCCCATCTGGAAGAACTCATAGACATTTGCTCCACGGCGCACATCAATCTCTCCGGCGGGTACATTGTGATTCTTATCTTTATTCTCGATATCGCCCGTAACATATCCCCATGCGCGGAGAACAGAATTATTTTGCAGCGTGATCTTACTGCCCTTGTTCATTTGAAGTTGGGCATAATCTCCGATAACAGCACCAGTGTGAGTACCTTCATCCTGATCACTGTTACCGGAATATTGGGTACCGCTGACTTCAATCGTACCAAACACGTCCAAGTTCACGCCACTTGCCAGAGTAAGCTTACGGAAAAGAGAAGGAGCGGTGTATGATAATTCATAGTTCACGATAGGAGTAGCCGCACCTTGCTCGTTACTTTTCGGAATAAGTAATGTAGCATTGTTTGGAATCGTATAATATCCGGCAGGTAAGGTATAATCATTATCCATGATGATTACAACCGGTTCGCTCGTATTGTTCGCGTATGCCAGTGCGTCCTCCAAAGCCGAGTAAGAGGTACCGCCTATGTGGCAAACGCTTACGCCGGCTGCTTTGGCAGACTCGCTCGGACCAACAAAGAACTCGTATCCCTCGCGGAACTCAGCTCCGGAAGTATTACGCCAAACATGTTCTCCCCAATACTCGTCTTCTCCTTGATTATTTGTCTGGAAATAGCCAGAAACAAATTCTGCCTTTTCCTCATTCATTCTGCTTTCTATTGTACTTGGATCCCATAACTTAGCCGGGTCTTCAAACTTACCGCAGTTAACAGTAGTTGTTCCATCTTGGCAATCAAGGGCATAATAAGAATCACCGCCTTTGATCACGGCTAATTTCTCGATAGAGATTTCTCCACCTGCGTTCTGTACACCGTACTGACGGCCAATAATCGTTCCTTTATTGATACGACATACACCACCGCCGATTTGCACACCATGTCCCGGCGTACCACTCATCGGATTAGCGATTACCGTATTGTCAATAATACCACCATTGATAATCAACTCTGAGCCATCACCCATCGAACCCACCATAGCGTTCATTTTACCATCGGTAATAGTTACCTCGCCTTGGGATGCAATGGCACATGACGAATAAATCGAACCATTGATAGTAGCACCATTCTGCTCAACCACACCAACGGAACCGATGCCAAAGAAACCACTCAGCGTACCGCCGTTCAGAATCAATTTACCGAAGACATCGGCTGCATCATTCCAAGGTCCGGCAATAATCTCACCGCCGTACGGGCTATATGCAATCGTAACGGTCGCATCTGCAGTGACGAGCAGAGCCGCTTGTGCAATAGCCATTTCGTCAAATTCTCCTTGACGCTGGGTGTTATAAGGATATTCGATATTGTAACCGTTCAAATCCAAGGTGAAGGATTTAGTAGCAACTACCTGACCTTCGTAGTTCTTATTCAGCTTGATAACATCCGTAGGATCAGCCGCAGCAATCATCGCTGCCAGAGTGCCTTCGCCTTGTTTTTCTTTATTCTTGTTATAACGGATGGCTTCAATCTCACTCGATGCCGCTGTACGGGCATTGAGAGGTACATTCATGGAGATAGCCGGTGTTGCTTGTGTTTCCAACTTCAAAGTGCCGGCATATTCTGCAACATCTGTGCTCGTAGTTGTAAAACGTACGTTAGCCGTAACCTTGCCCGCATTCGAGGTGTTGTAATCCCAGCTGGTTAAGCTCCATCCTGCACCGCTAACGACCGGTGTCTTAAAGTCAGCAGCATCAATATCCACCGCGGCACCGGAAGGAGTAAAGATAACAGCAAGATTACAAACCATATTGCCCTCGCCATCTGAATCCGTAGTTGCATTACCTGAAATTTCATATCCTGCAATACGGATGGGCTCAAACGTACCATAAATGACATGCTTGATCGTCTCATTCTCTTGAATTCCGATATCATACGTACTTGCATACAAACCCTGCATATATCCTTCCTCTCCCTGTGGGGGATTAGCCGTGCCCAGATCTGTCCCCATATTGGAAAAAGAGAAACCTGCGAACCAATAACCCGGATCTGCTTTCGCCCAAGCATTGATACCAATCTTAGTCATACCTGCCATAGACAAACCCATACCGCTCACAGCGACATTGGAGGTCCCCTCCACATACTCTGTATCACGCGGATCAGCAGACACACTTTGACCAGCCTGCGGAGCATTGACATACACCTTGCCACCACCGGTAGAGGAGGCATGTCCTGTCAATTGCGCGCAATACGTCGGGTTCATCAGAGTTTGAATCATCTCTGGTGGTAAACTTGAAGGATTAAAAGAACCTCCAGCCCACGCCACATTCGTACTCATCCCAAGCACAAACAGCAGCATTAAAAATCTTACAACTAATTTTTTCATACTCATATCTTTTTGTTTTTTATGTTAGTTTTCTTTGTTTTTGTTACAAAATGCAATTTTTTATCATTTTTTTATCAAAAAATTTTGCAATTTCAGAATTTTGTTGTACTTTTGCAGCCGAGAACATTCCGCGAGTCGGAATTATGGACTGGGGTGTCCCCGGTTGGAAAGGATTGTCAGTTCGGGCAATCCTTTTTTACGTATTTGGGATAATCTTTATGCCCACCTGTTTCATATTCTCAGTATAAATATTATCTCTTATCACATCATATGCCATATTCGGCTCTTTCGGGTCTAATATATGGCGTGTAATCGGATATGCCACCAGGTCTGCCACTTGCAAACCTATCACATTGGCCTTCTTTGGAAGAAGTTTAAAAGATTTAGCATATCGTCTCAAACGTTCCGAACTTGCCCAATAAGTGCCTTGCCCCAACAATTGATTATAGAACATACGCAATTTCTCATCCTCTTTCTTTCCCCGCTGCTCAACTACGCTATGTAGTTCTATATCCTCAGTTGTATTCATACCATCCAGATAAAAGATCGCTCTTTCCAAGACAAATGACAACGATTGTGCATACACATCATTCAAACGACCATAATTGCGAATATACGGTTCCTTCAATATAGCACATGCTACGATAGTATAGACATCCGCGGTACCAAGGATTTTATTCACGCGCTCATAAAAGCGCTTTTTTACATCCAAGTCAAATAATATCTCAAATCCTCGTTGGCATTTACGGATGTCACGGGAATGCAGGATAGTATATTGATTCCCCCAGAACTCATCCTTCAATGCCTGCACTTCATTCTCTAACCATTCTCGTTTTTCTTCGCTTACTACTATTCCACATAACGTGAAGATAGGGAACTGCTCATCAAAGTTCCTCAGATTATTATCCCCACATTCATCTATGTATAAATAGTATTTCATCCGTTTATTCCGATCATTTTTCTTTCGGCAATCTTTGAATTTATTTGCGCATGTAGCGTTTCCAGTCATCGTCTATAATCCCCCAATAGCACCATTTCCCATCTCCACCTATATCCCAAGTACAAGTTAATTCAATTTGACGAAACGGCAGATGACTTTCGTTATCAGATGTTATTGCTACATGTTCACATCTACGAAAACGCCGATGACTAAGTTGTTTCCCTTTCTTTCTTGATTTACAATTGGTCCACGTGCTCGACGGGACCTTTTTTCTACTTCTACTCATAAGTCTCTAATGTTGCGGGCTGCACCTAAATGCCGCTCTATTAAACATTACGAGACCGAAGGATTTAAAGTTGCTATTTTAATCGTTTGTTTCATTTTTATGTTAGTTTTCTCTAACTCACTAATTCGCTAATCCCTAATCGTTACCGGTACACCGCACACGACGCGTTGAACGCATCCAGCGCCAAGAGAAACTCCTTCGTGTCCAGGAAGTAACTCGGATATGCCTCGCGCAACTCCTGCATCTTCTCGATCGACACCAGAATCACTGCCTCGTCTCCACTCAAGCTCTGCTCCGTCTGCGTGAACATAGCCGACGCCTCATCCTCCTGCTCCAGCGTGTATGGACGTCCCGTCACTATCTGGTTCCGGAAGTTGATCAGCAGCAAGCAGTACCCCGTGTTACTCTGCGCAAACGTCTTCTCATCGTTCACCGTCACACGCAGCGCTTGTAACTGATCCAGCAGCTTGTGCTTGTCCAAAAACTCAATATAATCGCGGCAGTACTGCTCATGGGTATAGTCTGCATATCGTGCATTCACCGCACATCCTTCTTTTTGGGCAAATATCGCACTCACCAGCCGGAAGAACTCCCTCCAGATGCTGTTGTCGTCGATGTTCGCTTTCAGCGACGTACGCGAAATCAGACTCGCTGTCTCCACAGCCATTGCCCAACTGTGCTCCAAACGCGTCCGTATCTGCAACTCCACACGCAGTCCGTCATAATCCGCATTCTCCGAGTGATATTTATATACGTAATGAATGCTCCGGTAACCGCTATCTTTCGGCTCGACGATGTAGTTGTTCACTTTCTCCAACTCAAAATGTGCCGGACTAAACGTTGCCAATGCCGCTTCACATGCATGCAGATCCTCCAACGTCTCAAACACAAACCGCGCACCACCTATATCCTGCAGTCCACCAAGCCGCATACCGGTCGCCTCGTTGTTACGAAGCTTCTCAATGATCGATGTCATTCGCTTGATGCGCTGGGAGTAGAAGGCATACTTTACGTTCTGCTGAGCCAGATAGGTGGTCAGGCTCTCCACAAACTCACGAAGCACCGGCAAATGGGTCATTCGCCAGTCGCTGACTATCTGTATCGCCTCCGAACGCTTGAAAGCATCCACTCCTTCGGCATACAGATATGTACCTACTCTATTTAAATTACTCCGCGAGTATTTCATATCTTTTGTCTCTAACTTTTCCACGCGCATATACGCATAACGCAAACGCGGCGCGTCAAAAGCGCCGCAAAGTTACTGCTTTTTTGGGACATACACAAGGATTTTGCGTAAAATCTTAAGGAAAAAGCATTTTTTGTGAAGAAGAGGTAGCAATTTTCGAGTTAGAGATTAGGGAATCAATACATCAACCCAAACGCCCAAAGCGGTATGATCTGGTTTGCTGCATACTCTATCTCATCGCGCACGACAAATCCGTTCGCCACTTCCGATATTTGTTTCTTGCCTTTCTTCTTGCCTCCAACCTCAAACGTGTAATCCCCCACGCTGAAATCACTCACACGCGACGATATCACATCATGCGTCACATGTAGCTGGTTATAGAAGAACGTCTCCCGCACATTGCCAATCTCCGCTTTCTCGCCTACTAATGCGTATTGGATATTCGTATTATTGAGGTACACTTTTTCCACTTTACCCAATCCGCGCATACCTCCCGTGTCATCGCGTAACTGACCAATCATCTCCGCTTTCTCCATGAATAGCAAGTAACTCGGCACATCGTTCCTACTGATATGCAGTTCATTGGCCAACGCTTGCGATTCCGGTTTGTACGGTGCATTCTGCGCCACAATCGATAACATCTGACGCAACTTCCTTCCTGTCGCAGGACTCATCTTTGCGTAATGTGGAATATCCGACTCCATCGTCTGACGGATCACATTCTGCATACGTTCCTGAAAATCGCCTTCCAAAGCAAACGGATAGTAACCGTCTCGCAGGTACTGACGAAACAGCGGCAGAGGATGCGGCAATGCCTTTGGCTGTGCTTTTCCTGCTAATATCTCTTCCAAACTGTACACCGGCACATCTATCTTATGCACCAATTTCAAATACTCTCGGAACGACATCCCGTGCAGATGCCGCATGATCACACGTCGACTCAAATCAGCCTCACCATCCAGCAAATCCAGTATCGACGAACCCGTGATGAACACTTTCAATGCCGGATGCGTGTCGTATATCTGCTTTATCTCGCGACTCCAACCGTCGTATTTATGGATCTCATCAATGTATAGATGATCACCACCTTCCTTCACGAACTCATCGGCCAACTCTATCAGCGTGTGAACTGTGAAGTAACTATGATCGGCAGACACGTACAGACTATGCTCTTCCGGAGTCTCAATGATATGTTGCTTCACCATCGTGCTCTTACCTACACCTCGTCCACCCAGTAGGCATTGAAGGCGTTTGTCCCAATCCATTTGGTCGTACAAATACCGCTTGAAATCTACCGATGTCAAGTCTAACTGCTCCTTCATGTACTGCAATAATGATGCGTCTATCATAGCTTTGTTTGTTTAATTTGCACTTTCTACGGTGCACATTTTTATATTTTGTGCACTTTTCACGGTGCAAAAGTACTGCTTTTTTTTGATATATGCAAGTATTATCGCATTTTTTTGCGATTTTTGGGTGATTAGGCATAAAAAAATCGCCCCGAAGAGCGATTTTTTTATTACGGTGCCACGCGGTTGATGTCTCGTGGAAACATCGAACATTCTTTGACGTTCGCGATGCCCAGGAAACAAGCCGTGATTCGCTCCAAACCAATCGCAAAACCTCCGTGAGGGGGCATGCCGTTGCGGAAGGTGTCGAGGTAGAAACGGAAAGCATCCGGGTTCATGCCACGACGGAGCATCTTCTCGCGGTAGTCGGCTTCTTTATGGATACGCTGTCCGCCGGAGGTGATCTCCAGACCTCGCATGAGGAGATCGAAGCTGAGAGTCAGCGTCGGGTCCTCGGGGTCGTCCATCGCATAGAAAGCACGGTGCTCGGAGGGGAAATGGGTAACGAACACGAAGTCCGAACCGTATTTCTCGAAAGCGTACTTACAGATAGCACGTTCCTCTTCAGGAGCCAAGTCGTCTTCACCACGGTGGTCTGCTTCGCAGAGGTGGTTCTCGAAGAGGATCTCATGCACTTCGCTCAGTTTCCATGCCGGTACCTGCTCAGGGAGCACGGGATTAACAGCGTTGAGCAGATTAAGCTCGTGCGCACAATCGCGTTCTACGACAGCGATGATATGGCGGAGCAAAGCAGCCTCGAGGGTCATGACATCTTCCTGTCCTTTGATGAAGCCCATCTCGACATCGAGGGAGATGTACTCATTGAGGTGACGGGAGGTGGCATGTTTCTCTGCGCGGTAGGCGGGAGCGATCTCAAAGACGCGCTCATAGACGCCGACGCCGATCTGTTTGTAGAACTGCGGGGACTGCGCGAGGTAGACCTGCTTGCCGAAATAATCCATTTTGAAGACGTTAGCGCCACCTTCAGCACCTTCGCTCACGATCTTCGGGGTGAAGATCTGGGTGAAGCCGTTGGCCGAGAGGAACTCGCCGAAGGCACGTGCGATAGTCGATTGTACCTTGAGGATCGCCATATCGCGCGGGTTGCGAAGGGTGACCTGACGGTTGTCGAACTTATAACGCAGGAGTGTCTCTTCGTCGCCGAACTTAAGGGCGTTCATGTCCACGACTTCAGCGGTTGTCGGGCGGGAGAGGACGCGGACCTCGGAGACAGCGATCTCAATGGTGTTGTAGAAGGCTGCGGGGTCTTTGATCTTCGCCTCATTGACCGTACCGGTGAGGGTGATCGCCATCTCGCGGCACAAGTCGTTCATGGCAATCTCTGCGCCAGTCTCGTCGAAGAACTTCGAAGAGTCATTGGAGACTACTGCTTGCAAGAGTCCGCGGGATTTACGGAGGACAATAAATCCTCCCCACTTGGTGACGCGGACGTTGTGGATCATGCCGGAAACGGTGACTTGTTCACCGACTTTGCAATTGTCGATGGTCACGCCTTGCGGCTGATGATTTTTTACATCTAAGAACATAGTTGATGTATTTTTGAGTTAATCGAAAACGCGCTACGCTTACAAGAAAACCGCTCATTGCATTCGCTGCCGAAAACCTATGCAGCGTCCAGGTTGTTCCACCCGCATTGCGAAGCAGTTTTCGATCGTTTTTTTAGAGCGAAGCGATGTTTTCTTAAAGGCGGGGAGGACGAGGGACTCGTACTAAACGAATGATGAAGAGTTGGCGAAGAGAACTCGCTCTCTAGGGACAACTCTTCATCAAGCGTTAGGCTGTATAGCCATACCGCCGCGTTTTTGATTTCCTCTAATTAAAAGATCAATTATTCTGCAGCGGGTGCTTCCTCTGCCTTCGGAGCCTCGGCTGCTTCGGCTACGGCCTCAGCTGCCTCTTCCTTAGCGGCTTTTTTGCCGGCACGGCGGGTAGCTTTCTTAGCAGCTTTCTTGGTCTCCTTGAGCATGTTCTCATTGTAGTCAACGAGTTCGATGATACACATCTCAGCAGCATCGCCCAGACGGAAGCCTGTGCGGAGGATACGGGTGTAACCACCGGGGCGGTTAGCGATCTTCTCGCCTACATTCTGGAAGAGTTCGGTAACGACCTCTTTCTGTTTGAGGAGGGAGAAAGCCAAACGACGGTTGTTCATGTTATCCTCTTTGGCACGTGTGAGGATCGGCTCCACGTAGATACGGAGCGCTTTAGCCTTAGCGAGGGTCGTGCTGATACGCTTGTGCATGATCAGCGAGCACGCCATGTTGGACAACATCGCTGCGCGATGGTTGGCCTTGCGGCTAAGGTGGTTGAATTTTTTATTATGACGCATAATAATTCAATGTTTAATGTTGAATGTTTAATGTTTAATGATTAATCCAGCGCACGATAGCGCGAGATGTCCATACCGAAGGCGAGGCCGTTGCGCTCGAGCAGTTCGTCGAGTTCGGTGAGCGATTTCTTACCGAAGTTACGGAACTTGAGCAGGTCAGCGCGGTGGTAGCGTACGAGGTCGCCGAGTGTTTCCACCTCTGCTTGTTTCAAGCAGTTGAGTGCACGTACGGAGAGGTCCATATCCTGGAGCTTCTGGTTGAGCAACTGACGCATGCGGAGGATCTCCTCGTCGAGTGCGTTGTTGTTCTTCTTGGTCTCCTCTTCGAGTACGATACGCTCGTCGGAGAAGAGCATGAAGTGGTAGATAAGGATCTTAGCGGCTTCGGTGAGTGCCTGTTGCGGGGCAATCGAACCGTCCGTAGTGATCTCAAGGGTGAGTTTCTCGTAGTCGGTACGTTGCTCGACACGATACTGGTCAACCGAAATCATGACGTTGCGGATCGGGGTATAGATGGAATCGATAGCGAGCGTTCCGATCGGATCGTTCTTGTGTCGATTCTCATCACCGGGCACGTATCCGCGTCCCTTGTTGATGGTGAGCTCAATCTCAAAGTCAGCGCTGTCATCGAGTTCTGCAAGACGCAGATCGGGATTAAGCACCTCGAAGTTCTGGAGGACGGTGTTCAACTCGCCTGCGATAAACGTACGTTGTTTACGCACATGGAGTTTAACGGTCTCCGTCTCTTCCTCCATACCTTCCTTATGCAGGAAGCGTACTTGCTTGAGGTTGAGGATAAGGTTGGTAACGTCAGTGATTACACCGGGGATCGTAGCAAATTCATGATCAATACCACTGATCTTGACAGAGCAGATGGCGTAGCCTTCGAGGCTACCCAGCAGTACGCGACGGATCGCGTTGCCTATCGTGATTCCATACCCCGGCTCGAGTGGGCGAAACTCAAAGACACCTTTGTTCGCACTCGAATCCAACATTATCACCTTGTCAGGTTTGATGAAATTTAATATTGCCATGAATTTAATGATTATTTAGAGTACAACTCAACGATTAATTGCTCCTTGATGTTCTCCGGAATCTCAGCGCGAGCGGGAACATTGAGCAGCTTACCAGCCTTGTCGGCCTCGTTCCATTCGAGCCAACCGTACTTAGCGTGGTTGAAGCCCTGGAGGGACTCATTGATGACCTCAAGTGATTTAGCTTTTTCGCGAACAGCGACAACCTGGCCGGGTTTAACCTCGAAGGAAGGGATGTTCACTACTTTGCCGTCCACAGTGATGTGGCGGTGGCTAACGAGCTGACGTGCAGCAGCACGAGTAGGAGCCATACCGAGACGATAAACGATATTGTCGAGGCGGCACTCGAGAAGCTGGATCAGGATCTCACCGGTAATACCTTTGGTACGAGCAGCTTTTGCGAAGAGAAGACGGAACTGACGCTCGAGTACACCGTAGGTGTATTTAGCTTTCTGCTTCTCAGCGAGCTGAGTACCATACTCAGAGTTTTTCTTACGACGGTTAACGCCGTGTTGTCCGGGTGCGTACGGACGTTTTGCAAGCACCTTATCCTCGCCGAAGATAGCCTCGCCGAAACGGCGTGCGATGCGAGATTTTGGGCCAATATATCTTGCCATAATTAATTTACGTTTAAAGGGTTAAACATTATACACGACGACGTTTCGGAGGACGGCAACCGTTGTGCGGCATCGGGGTAACGTCAACGATTTCAGTTACATCGATACCAGCGGCTACGCAAGCACGGATAGCCGACTCACGTCCTTGTCCGGGACCCTTAACGTATGCTTTAACTTTACGCAGACCGAGGTCGAATGCGACCTTGCAGCAGTCAGCTGCTGCCATTTGTGCTGCGTACGGAGTATTCTTTTTGCTGCCACGGAAGCCTTGCTTACCAGCCGAAGACCAGCTGATTACTTGGCCGTCACCGTTAGCAACCGTAACGATTACATTGTTGAAAGAAGACATCACGTGAAGCTGGCCAACGCCATCAATCTTCACTACGCGCTTCTTAGCTGCAATAGCTTTCTTTGCCATAATACTTGATGATAATTTAAATAGTTGTTACTAACTGAATCCTTCTTCTTATTCGAAGAAGTCTTCTCGAATGATAAATCATTCAGCGATTACTTCGTTGCTTTCTTCTTATTTGCAACAGTTTTCTTACGTCCCTTGCGCGTGCGGGCGTTGTTCTTGGTGCTCTGTCCACGAACGGGAAGACCGATACGGTGACGTACACCACGGTAACAACCGATATCCATCAAGCGTTTGATGTTCAATTGTGTTTCCGAACGAAGATCACCTTCTACTTTGAATTTAGCACCGATGATCTCACGGACTTTAGCTGCTTGGTCATCCGTCCAATTCTCTACCTTGATGCTTGGGTCAATGCCTGCCTCTGCGAGAATTTTCTTTGCGCTTGAACGACCTATTCCGTAGATATAAGTCAGACTGACTTCGCCACATTTGTTCTGCGGTATATCTACACCGACAATTCTTATAGCCATAATTTAATACTAAGGATAATTTTGTTAAATAAATAATTGATTTTAGAAGTTTGTGATTCGAATTAAAGATTGCGCTTATCCTTGACGCATCTTCATTTTCGGATCCTTCTTGTTGATTACATACAAGTGCCCTTTGCGACGTACGATTTTGCAGTCTGCATTGCGCTTCTTGATAGATGCTCTAACCTTCATAAAAGTAATAGAGTTTAAAATGTTAGTTAATTTACTTGTAGCGGAAGGAGATACGTCCTTTCGTGAGGTCGTACGGACTCATTTCAACTTTGACACGGTCACCGGCGAGGATCTTAATGTAATGCATACGCATCTTGCCGGAGATGTGGGCGATGATGAGCGGTCCGTTCTCGAGTTGCACGCGGAACATAGCGTTGGACAGTGCCTCTACTACCGTTCCATCTACTTCGATGCTGTCTTGTTTTGCCATAAGCTTACTAAGTTTACTAATTTGTTATTATTAGATGAATCTGTCTCCCAAAACCTGTTGGATGTAGTCAAAGGTAGATAAGATATCGGCCTTACCGTTACGCACGCACACGGATAACTCATAATGTGCGGCAGGTTTGCGGTCGATGGTTCGGGCGGTCCAGCCGTCTTCCTCGATGAGGACGTTACGACGTCCGAGGGTAATCATCGGCTCGATAGCAAGCGTCATACCACTCTTGAGGACGATGCCGTTTCCGCGGCGACCATAGTTGCACACATCGGGTTCCTCGTGCATATCGCGTCCGATACCGTGTCCCACGAACTCGCGTACTACGCCGTAGCCTGCACGCTCGCAGTGGTTCTGGATGGCGAACGAGATATCGCCCACGCGTTTGCCCGTGACAGCCTGCTCAACACCGAGGTAAAGTGCCTCTTTCGTCGTACGAAGGAGTTTCATTACTTCGGGGCTCACCTCCCCCACCGGGAAGGTATAGGCGCTGTCCGAGTGCCAGCCGTTGAGTTCGATGGACGAGTCGATGGAGATGATGTCGCCTTCTTTAAGGATGACCTTGTCCGAAGGGATGCCGTGTACCACCACTTCGTTGACCGAAGTACAGAGGGTAGCGGGGTACTCTTCGTAACCGAGGCAGGCGGGTCGTCCACCGTTGTCCATGATGAACTCGTAGGCAATCTTATCCAGTTGGGCGGTAGTAACACCCGGCTTGATAGCCTTTGCCACTTCGGCATAGGTCTTACCAAGCAGGATGTTGCTTGCCCGCATCAGCTCTACTTCTTCGTCAGTTTTGAGAAATATCATTTGAGATTTCAAATTTCAAATTTATTCACCTAAGCCGACAAAATTAGTAAGCCATAGCACCGGAGCGGCCTTTGATACGCATACCGGACTCGAAGAATCCGTCATAGTGACGCATCAGGAGGTGGCTCTCAATCTGCTGCAAAGTATCCAATATAACGCCTACCATGATGAGCAGGGACGTACCGCCGAAGAACTGTGCAAAGCCCATCGACACACCGAACAGACGTGCAAACGCCGGCAGGATAGCGATGATAGCGAGCAGGATAGAGCCCGGCAACGTGATGCGACTCATGATAGTATCGATATACTCAGCCGTTTTCTTACCCGGTTTCACACCCGGAATGAATCCGTTGTTCAGCTTCAGGTTCTCTGCCATCTGAACCGGATTGATGATGATCGCGGTGTAGAAATAGGTGAAAGCGATGATGAGCAGTGCGAATACGAAGTTGTACCAGAAGCCGTTGTTATCCATGAACGCTTGTACGAAGGCATTGGACTCCGAAGCACGGAAACCTACGATAGCGATAGGGATGAACATGATAGCTTGCGCGAAGATGATCGGCATCACGTTAGCAGCATTGACCTTGAGAGGAATGTACTGACGCACACCGCCATATTGCTTATTACCCTGGATACGCTTTGCGTATTGCACCGGAATACGACGTGTACCCTGCACCAACATGATTGCGAACGCAAACACGAGGAGGAGGATAACGACCTCAAGCAGGAACACGATCAGACCACCGCCGGCGTCGTTAAGACGGCTGGAGAACTCCTGCACGAATGCACCCGGGAGACGCGCGATGATACCGATCAAGATGATGAAGGAAATACCGTTTCCAACACCGCGGTCGGTGATGCGCTCACCCAGCCACATAACGAACATAGAGCCCGCGCAGAGGAGAATGGTCGATGAGATAGTGAACCAGTTGAAACCGATAGCCAGCGGCTGTCCTGCTTGCGCCATCTGCACGGAGAGGTTAACGAGGTAGCTCGGTCCCTGGAAGAGCAGGATGGCAACGGTCAGATAGCGCGTGATCTGGTTCATCTTCTGACGTCCGGACTCGCCTTCTTTCTGCATCTTCTGGAAGTAAGGCACTGCGATAGAGAGCAGTTGGATTACGATCGAAGCAGAGATGTACGGCATAATACCCAGGGCGAAGATCGACGCATTGGAGAAGGCTCCACCGGAGAACATATCCAAGAGCGCCATCAGACCACCTGCTGTCTGGCTATGCAGAGCAGACAAGGCTGTAGGGTCAATACCCGGGAGAACGACGAACGAACCGAAACGATAGATGAGCACGAACAGAGCCGTGGTCAGCAGACGATTGCGGAGGTCCTCGATCTTCCAGATATTCTTAATAGTTTCTACGAATTTCATAAAAATTTATTTTTTATGATTCATAATAATTTTAGATTTTCTCGATAGTGCCACCGGCTGCGAGGATAGCCTCTTCAGCTTTCTTGGAGAAAGCGTTAGCCTGCACGGTCAGTTTAGCTTTCAGTTCGCCATTACCCAGGATCTTAACGAGTTGGGTTTTGGAGATGAAACCAGCCTCGTGGAGTTCAACCAAACCGATCTTCTCCAGTTTCTTAGCCTCAGCGAGAGCCTGGAGAGTAGCGAGGTTGATTGCTTTGTACTCAACACGGTTGATGTTCTTGAAACCGAACTTCGGCAGACGACGCTGCATAGGCATCTGACCACCTTCGAAACCGATTTTCTTGCTGTAACCGGAGCGCGACTTAGCACCCTTGTGACCGCGTGTGGAGGTTCCACCGAGGCCCGAACCTGCGCCACGGCCGACACGCTTAGCGGTCTTAACCGAACCAGCAGCAGGGGTTAAATTATTCAATTCCATAATGTCAATTTCGTTTTAGGGTTAGTCAATAACTTTAACAAGGTGCTTTACCTTCTCTACCATACCCAGGATAGCGGGAGTAGCTTCGTGCTCAACGACTGCGTTCATTTTGCGCAGACCCAGCGCTTGCATGGTTTCCTTCTGCACCTTCGGACATTTGATAGTACTGCGTACTTGTTGAATTTTAATCTTTGCCATAGTTGTAGAAGAATTTATCCGTTAAACACTGTAGAGAGGCTTACGCCACGGTTAGCAGCTACGGTACGAGCGTCACGCAGTTCAGCGAGTGCTTGGATAGTAGCTTTGACGAGGTTGTGGGGGTTAGACGAACCTTTGGATTTCGCCAAGACGTCGTGAACGCCTGCAGACTCCAGAACGGCACGCATAGCACCACCGGCTTTTACTCCGGTACCGTGCGTAGCGGGCTGGATATATACCTGCGAACCACCGAACTTAGCGAACTGCTCGTGAGGGATAGTACCCTTGAGAACAGGCACCTGGATGAGGTTCTTCTTGGCAGCCTCGGTAGCTTTCTGCATAGCAGCAGCAACCTCACCTGCTTTACCCAAACCGTAACCTACAATACCATCTTCATTTCCAACAACTACGATAGCTGCGAAAGTGAAAGTACGTCCACCCTTGGTAACTTTCGTTACGCGGTTGACAGCGACCAGACGCTCCTTGAGCTCGAGGTCTTGTGTTGATTTAACTCTTTGCATATTCGTACTTTGTTAGAATTTGAGACCTGCCTCGCGAGCTGCGTCGGCGAGAGCTTTAACACGACCGTGGTACAGGTAACCGTTACGGTCAAATACTACTTCATTGACACCGGCCTTGATAGCAGCAGCTGCGATCAGTTTACCTACCTCAGCGGCTTTCTCGGTCTTGGTCAGTTTGTCTTTGATAGCGAGCGATGATGCGCTTGCGAGGGTCTTACCCTCCAAGTCGTTGATCACCTGAGCGTAAATCTGGCTGTTAGAACGGAAAACCGTCAGACGAGGACGCTCTGCAGTACCATTCACTTTGGTACGGATCGATGCCTTAATTTTAAGGCGACGTGCGATTTTCTTAATCATAAACTTTTTTCCTTTCTAATTATTTACCAGCCGACTTACCAGCTTTACGACGTACGATTTCACCTTGGAACTTAACACCCTTACCCTTGTACGGCTCCGGTTTGCGGAACGAGCGGATCTTAGCGCAAATCTGGCCAAGAAGCTGCTTGTCAGCGGATTCGAGCATTACGAGCGGGTTCTGGTTACGCTCCGACTTGGTCTCCACCTTCACCTCTTTCGGCAAGCCGAGATAGATGGGGTGCGTATAACCGAGGGAGAAGTTCAGCACTTGCGGCTGAGCGAGCTCTACACGGTAACCTACACCGACGAGTTCAAGAGTCTTCTTGTAACCCTCGCTGCAGCCTACGACCATGTTATGAATCAAAGCGCGATACAATCCGTGTTTAGCGCGTGCCTCTTTCTCGTCGTTCGGACGGGTAACGTGGCAAACGCCGTCTTCTACGGTTACGGTGATCAGGGGATCAACAGCCTGGCTGAGCTCACCTTTCGGACCCTTAACGGTCACTACGTTCTCCGGGCTTACCGTAACGGTAACACCTGCGGGGATAGCGATAGGAAGTTTTCCAATTCTTGACATAGCTGTTCCTCCTTATTAATAAACGTAACACAACACTTCACCACCAAGCTGTTGAGCCAACGCTTCTTTGTTGGTCATCACGCCTTTCGAGGTCGAAAGGATAGCGATACCGAGGCCGTTCAGTACGCGCGGCATCTCACGATAGCCTACATACTTACGGAGACCCGGGGTGGATACTCGTTTCAAACACTTGATCGCGTTCACTTTGTTCAGCGGATCATACTTAAGGGCAATCTTGATAGTGCCCTGAGGACCATCCTCGACAAACTTGTACGAGAGGATATAACCCTTCTCGAACAAGATGCGAGTGATCTCCTTCTTCAGATTCGAAGCCGGTACTTCAACCACACGGTGGCCGGCTTTGATAGCATTCCTCAATCGAGTGAGGTAATCTGCAATAGGATCTGTCATTGTTTTTTTGTTGTTAAATTAATCCCGCCTGTCGGGACAATATTTAATTAAACTTCGTTTAATAATTTAAGATTTGAGATTTTAGATTTGAGATTTTAAACCTTTAAACCTTAAACTTTAAACTTTCAACTTTTATTACCAGCTCGCTTTCTTTACGCCCGGGATCAAGCCTTTGGAGGCCATCTCACGGAACTGAATACGGCTGAGACCGAATGCACGCATGTATCCTTTCGGACGTCCGGTCATTTTGCAACGGTTGTGCAGACGAACCGGACTTGCGTTCTTCGGAAGGGCCTGGAGCCCTACATAGTCACCATCCTTGAGGAGTTGTGCACGTTTAGCTGCGTATTTAGCAACCAACTTAG